>ERZ837380.1395-NODE-1395-length-30594-cov-3.927306_pt1 | contig 30594 bp, 27 predicted proteins | sample MGYA00519685_ERZ837380 | MGnify/ENA primary metagenome ERZ837380 (study PRJEB31850, sample SAMEA3708817) | human gut metagenome | biome: human gut; feature: human-associated habitat; material: faeces | place: China | collected 2014 ...
GGAGAATGCCTTCCCCACCTCCCACTTCCGGCGGCTGGAGCTGATCCGGTTTGTGAAAGACGAGCAATATCTGGAGGGCCGCAGCTGGAACCATGTGTTTGACATCCGGAAGGACAAGCTGAACGGTTCCGATGTCTGGAAAGTCCACTGCCACCGGGTCACCATGGGCGAGACCCCGGACAAGACCGTGTGCCTGGACTATATGACCCTGGGCTTCGTGGCCTACCTGTACCCCACGGAGAAGTGATCTGACAAGCAAAGATGCCGCTGCGAGCCGGCTTGGAACCGGTCCGCAGCGGCGTTTTTTATTGGTGCGGTATTGTCCTTACTTCTTATCCGCCAGGATCAGCTTTTTGACGGCTTCGATGCCGACACGGATGGCACCGGAGGTATCTTCCGTCATGGGCATAAACATTCCGGCCTTTTCCCGCTCCTGGTTCCACACGGCATGGAAGCAGCTGCCGCAGCGGACGCCCCTGGCGGCTGCAACGACGAACAGGGCCGCAGACTCCATCTCGCTGGCCTTGACGCCCAGGCGCTTCCAGCTCTCCCACTTTTGCAGCAGGTCATAGGAAACAGGGCTCTTCTCCGGGCTGTGCTGGCCATAAAAAGCATCCTTGCACTGGACCACACCCACGTGCGTCCGGAAGCCCAGTTCCCGGCTGGCATCCCGCAGGGCCAGGGTCACATCAAAATCCGGGACACTGGGGTACTCAATAGGGGCATATTCCAGAGAGGTGTGCTCATAGCGGATGGCGCCGCTGGCTACCACAATATCGCCGGGGCAGACATCCAGATCAATGCCGCCGCAGGTGCCGATGCGGATGAAGGTATCCGCGCCGATATTGGCCAGCTCCTCCATGGCGATGGCCGCGGAAGGGCCGCCGATGCCGGTGGAGCAGACAGAAACCCTCTCCCCAAGGATGGTTCCGGTATAGACATTGTACTCCCGGTTCATGCCGATATGGACAGGGTTCTCAAAATGGGCAGCAATGGCCTCGCACCGTCCCGGGTCACCGGGCAGGAATACATAGCGGCCCACATCGCCCTCGGTGCAGTGAATATGATACTGCTTTTCTGTTTTCTGCATGGTGCTTCTCCTTTACAAAATAGTTTGAGAATTATACCATATTTTTGTGGAAAATGCAATAATTTTTGCATTTTATACCAGCTTAAAATCTCGAGTTATTTACTCACTTTTTTGCCGTCTTTCCACTCCTCAAAGTAGTTTTCCTTGGCACCGTTTGCGTTCGTTGTAAAACCACTCTTGTAACAGATTCCGTCGGGGTACGTGTATTCCTCATGGAATTCATAGGTTGTACCGTCAGCCTTGGTTTTCGTTATTTGATTCATCTTATAGCCCTTTAAAATGTCTTCATAGTCTTGTAAATACTCCACGAAATCGGTTCTCGTTGTGCTGCCGTCAGCGTTCCACATGGTATTAACTTCTTGAAACCAGATAAGCGCTTCCTTTTCATCGTAGTGCTTTATGTTCCAGGTCTCTTCGGTGCCGTCGTCATTTCGTATAGTGCTTTCTACGACTTTGCTTCCGTCTTGCTCGGTGAAATAGGAAATCAATTCGGAAGTTGTTCCATCAGCCCAATCTTTCGAGGTGACTCTCACCTTGTAACCCTTTGAACAGCCGTCGTAATCTTGGAAATACTCTGTGGAATTGGTAGATGTGATGCTGCCGTCATCGTTCCAAACGAAAGAATCATCGAAAACTCGGATGAGATCTCCGTTTCCATCGTACAGATTCATGAGATCACGAAAGGAAATCATGTTTATAATCCGGTCCTCAACCTGGTGCGTATTGAATGGTTTGCGGTTATCTTTCCAATTTTCGGTGAAATACTCCGGGTTGATATCTTCGTTCTGGGTCTCATTGCTTCCGCAGACGCTGACGATGTTTCCGTATGCATCCTGTTGTATAATCATATCTGCGTTCCGCGGTGCATTTGAAGCATCCCCATCGGCATAGACCAGCTCCCAGTTGGATTCCAGATGGCCGTCTTCATCCGTGATAGTTCCTGTCTGCGTGAAAGTTCCATCGTCATTGGCAACGCGGGTGCCTTTGACGGTATAGCGTTCGCTGTAGCGCCGCTCATAGGTTCCTTCGACGAAGCTGTCATCGTCGCTCCGGAAGACATTGTCAACGATTTCCTCTATATTGTCGTGCGTACTTGTTTCTTTGAGATGATAGGTTTCGTCCTTACTTGATTTTTGCTCTTGACCGTTTTCACCCATGGTCTCTGCGGTGGCTTCCGTCTGCTGGGATTCTACCGGCGGCTCGGAGGAAGGGAAATCTTGCCTTGTGCAGGCAGAAATGCCCAGGAGCAGCACACAGCAAAGCAGAGCGCACATTTCAAGACAAAAATAGCGTTTCATTTGCGCTTCCTCTTTTCTTCCTGAGTTTGTTGAAACGTTTCGTTAAAATAAGCTGATCTGGCTGGTATCCGGCAGGCTGCCAAAGGCACCGGCATCCTTCAACATCTGGATATGGGTTTTGGATACCTTCGGGCAGGCGGCGGCGACCTCTTCGATGGAGAGGAAGGTCTTCCCTTCCCTGCCCCGCATCAGGTCCCAGGCGGCGTTTTCACCCAGGCCGGAGATTGCCACGAAGGGCGGCAGGATCTTCCCGTCCTCCACCAGGAACTTGGTGGCATGGCTCTTATAGATATCAATGGGCAGGAATTCGAAGCCCCGGAGGTAGTATTCATAGACGACCTCCATGGTTGTCAGCAGGTCCTCGTCCTTATCGGAGGCGTTTTCATTGGTCTCAATGGCATCCATGTTGGCCATAATGGCCTCCATGCCCTGGGTCATGAGCACCGCATCAAAGCCGCCTTTCTGGCTTCGTCTGTAAAAATAGGCTGCATAAAAAGCCAGCGGATGGTAGACCTTGAACCAGGCGATGCGGAAGGCCATCATGACATAGGCCACCGCGTGGGCCTAAGGGAACAGGTACTTGATCTTCTTGCAGGAGCCGATGTACCAGTCCGGCACGCCTGCATCGATCATTTCCTGTTCCGCACCCTCCGGCAGACCCCGGCCCTTTCGGACCGCCTCCATGATTTTAAAGGAGCGTTTCTCCGGCATTCCGCAGGAGATCAGGTACAGCATGATGTCGTCACGGCAGCCGATGGCCTGGTCAACCGTTGCGGTCTTGGAGGTGATCAGATCCTTGGCATTGCCCAGCCAAACGTCTGTGCCGTGGGAGAAACCTGACAGGCGGAGCAGGGTATCAAACCGCTCCGGCATGGTATCCATGAGCATGCCTCTTGTAAACTTGGTGTTAAACTCCGGGATGGCCACGGCTCCGGTAGGGCCTAGAATTTTGTCATTTTCATAGCCCAGGACCTTGGAGGAGGTAAAAATAGACATGGTATTCTTATCGTCCAGCGGAATGGTTTTGGCATCCACGCCGGTCATATCCTCCATCATGCGGATCATGGTGGGGTCATCATGGCCCAGCATATCCAGCTTCAGAAGGTTTTCCTCCATGGAGTGGTATTCAAAGTGGGTGGTGATCTGGTCGGCATTGGGGTCATCCGCCGGGTGCTGTACCGGGCAGAAATCCCAGATTTCATTCTCCTGGGGGATAACCACCAGGCCGCCGGGGTGCTGGCCGGTTGTCCGACGCACGCCTACGCAGCCTGCGGCCAGGCGGGCCTCCTCGGCCCGGTTGGCAGTCTTGCCACGCTCGGCCAGATATTTTTTCACATAGCCAAAGGCGGTCTTTTCCGCCACCGTGCCAATGGTTCCGGCCCGGAACACATGGGATTTTCCGAACATCTCCACGCAGTAGGCATGGGCCTTGGACTGGTATTCGCCGGAGAAGTTCAGGTCGATATCGGGCACCTTGTCGCCGCCAAAGCCCAGGAAGGTCTCAAAGGGGATGTTGAAGCCGTCCTTTTCGAACTTGCTGCCGCATTTTGGGCAGACGGCATCCGGCAGGTCCGCACCGCAGCCATAGCCCTTTGGCACATCGAAAGTGGTGTACTTGCACTCCGGGTTGGGGCAGCGATAGTGCGGCGGGAAGGAATTGACTTCCGTAATGCCGGACATATAGGCAACGATGGAGGAGCCAACAGAGCCTCGGGAGCCCACCAGATAGCCATGCTCCAGGGAGTTCTGCACCAGCTTCTGGGCGGACATATAAATCACATCGTAGTGGCAGGAGATGATGTCGTGCAGCTCTGTCTCCACGCGCTTGGTGATGAGCTCCGGGGGATTCTCGCCGTAGAGCCTGTGGAGCTTGCCATAAACCAGGGCCTTCAGGTCCTCTACGGAGTTCTCGATTTTGGGCGCAAACAGATTGTGGGGTACAGGCCGCAGGGTCTCGCACATATCGGCAATGAGATTGGGGTTTGTGACCACCACCTCATAGGCCTTTTCCTCCCCTAAGTAGCTGAATTCCTCCAGCATATTGTCGGTGGTGCGGAAATAGAGGGGGTTTTCCTTATCCGCATCGTCAAAGCCCTTGGTAGCCAGCAGGATATGACGGAAGATCTCGTCCTCGGGGTTCAGGAAATGGACATCTCCCGTGGCCACAACCATCTTCCCCAGGGCCTCGCCCAGGCGAACCACGGTACGGTTGTATTCCCGCAGCTGCTCCACATCCTTGGCGATTCCCTTGGAGAGCATAAACATATTGTTTGCCAGGGGCTGAATTTCCAGATAGTCATAGAACGAGGCAATGCGCAAGAGCTCGTCCTCGCTCTTGCCGTCCAGAATGGCCTGGAACAGCTCGCCCGCCTCACAGGCAGAGCCGATGATCAGGCCCTCCCGCAGCTCCAGCAGCTCGGATTTCGGGATGCGGGGCACCCGCTTGAAATATTTCAGATTGGAATCGGAAATCAGGTGATACAGGTTGCGAAGGCCAATCTGATTCTTGGCCAGAATGATGATATGCCTTGCGTGCCGGTCCGTGATGCGGCCCTTGGCCCGCAAGGTCGTCATACGGCCGTTGATCTCCTGGAGGGTATGGATGTCCAGCTCCTCTTCCATCCGGGCCATGAGCCGGTGCATGATGAGGCCGCAGGTAACGGCATCGTCCGCAGCCCGGTGGTGATTGAAGTCCGGCAGGCTCAGGGCATTGGACACGATATCCAGCTTGAATTTGTTCAGCTGGGGCAGCATATTCTGGGAGAGGATCAGGGTATCCGCTGCCGTATAGGTATAAGGCAGCCCCTGTCGGGCGCACGCGGCCCGGATAAAGCCGGTGTCAAAATCAGAATTGTGGGCAACCAGAACTCTTCCGTTCACAAATTTCAGGAATTCCGGCAGGACCTCTTCGATTTTCGGTGCACCCTTCAGCATCTCATCCGTAATACCGGTGAGCTCCACGATCTTCTTTTCCAGGGGACGCTGGGGGTCTACAAAGGTCTGGAACCGGTCCAGCTCCTCGCCGTTCTTCATGACAACGGCGCCGATCTCTATGATCCGGTCATTTGCAGAGCTCAGGCCCGTGGTTTCCAGGTCGAAGGCCACATACTCGTCGCCAAAGCCAATATCCTGCTCTCCGTGGACCACAATACGGTCATCCACATCATTAACATAGTACCCTTCTACACCGTAGAGGATCTTGATGTTCTCGTCGGTTCCGGCAACCTTTGCCTTGGCGGCGGCCTTCATGGCATCCGGGAAGGACTGTGCCACGCCGTGGTCCGTAATGGCAATGGCCTTGTGGCCCCAGGCCGCAGCCTGCTTGACGGCGGCTGCGGTATCGGTCAAAGCATCCATATTACTCATGGTGGTGTGCAGATGGAGCTCTACCCGCTTGCCGTTGGGAGACGTATCCTTCCGCTTGGGCAGAACGCCGGGCATCATGGCATAGGGCTTGAGGACCATATCGTTTTCAAACCGGTCCTCGATCAGCTTGCCCTGAACCCGAAGGACGCTGCCGAGCTGCACATTATCCAGAATGGGCTTGGCCTCCTTGGCCTCCAGGAAGCGGGTGACACGGATGGAATTGGTGTTGTCCGTCATGTCGAACTTCACTACCCAGGCATTGCGCTTGGTCAGCTCCTTGTGCTCAATGGCAAAAACCTTGCCTTCCACAATGATGGTGCCCATATCCAGATTCAGGTCCTTCATGGGAACTGCCGTACCGCGGAAGGGCTTTCCGTAGAAAGTATCGCTGTCCTGGGGCTTCCGCTCCTCCTTCTGCGCCTGTTTTGCACTGGCTGTGGGGGCTGCGCTCAGGGCCTCCTCCCGGAGCTTTTCCATGACCCTGGACAATTCCGCTCCGGTCAGGTCGTGGTTGGCCTCCACGGAAATGGTGACTTCCGCAGCAAACCGCTCCTGCAGCGTCTTGACAACAGCCGGAATCTGGGCCTCTACCCCAGCTTTGCCGTTGGCAACCAGGCAGACTGTCAGGTGTCCTCCATCCCACGCCCACTTTGCCCCGGCCAGGGAGGCCCGGGTCATGGGGTCGAGGTCAACGAACAAATCCCGCAGCTCCTCGGGCTCGATTTTGGAAAGCTCTGTGGCCGGGTGAGTCAAGGTAATTTCCAGATTCCGCAGACCGTACAGGGAGAGAATGTCTTTCTCCGCCTGCCGGGTCAGTCGCCGGGGTACGTAGGTATCCGTGTGGGCGGCCACCTCTACGCTGCGGTTTTCCGCCCGGATATCCACTGCCACAAGGGCCGCCTGAGAAAGGGCCTTGCGGATCTCCTCAGGCGGCTCGTAGTCCGGGAACATATTCAGTAAGTAAACCGTATCACTCATAGCTGTTCAATACGGCGCAGCAGCTCCGGCAGAAGCTCGTCATAGGGAAGCTTTGCCACCTGCTGGCCCTTTTCAAAAATCATGCCCCAGCCGTCGCCTCCGGCAATGCCGATGTCGGCCTCCCGGGCCTCTCCGGGGCCATTGACCACGCAGCCCATAACGGCCACGGTAATGGGCTTCTGGCAGTCCTTCAAAGCAGCATCCACCTGGTTCACAAGGCCGATGAGGTCGATCCTGGTCCGGCCGCAGGTGGGACAGGAAATAATGTCCACACCGTCACGGCGCAGACCTGCCGCTTTCAGGATATCCTTGGCGGCGTAGACCTCCTCCACGGGGTCGTCCGTCAGGCTCACCCGCAGGGTATCGCCAATGCCGTCCAGGAGCAGCGCACCAATGCCCATTGCGGACTTGATAAGGCCCTGCCGCACGGGGCCGGTCTCCGTAACGCCGATGTGCAGCGGATAGTCGCACTTGCTGCGGAACAGGCGGGCTGCAGCCACCATAGTAGGCACATGGGAGGACTTCATAGAGACGCAGGTATCATAAAAACCGTACTTTTCCAGCAGCTCCAGATGGCCAAAGGCGCTTTCCACCAGGGCCTGGGCTGTGGGATGGCCATACTTTTCCAGCAGCTCCTTTTCCAGGCTGCCGCCGTTCACGCCAATGCGGATGGGAATGTGCTTGTCTTTGCACACATCCACCACAGCCTTTACCCGATCCTCCCCGCCGATATTGCCGGGATTGATGCGAATCTTGCTGGCGCCGCCTTCAGCAGCGGCAATGGCAAGACGGTAGTCAAAATGGATATCCGCAACCAGGGGCAGCACGCTTTCCTTGCAGATCTCCGCAAAGCCCCGGGCTGCTTCCATATTGGGCACAGCCAAACGGGCAACCTGGCACCCGGCGGCAGCCAGGGAGCGAATCTGCGCCAGAGACCCCTCTACATCGGTGGTTTTGGTATTCAGCATGGACTGGATTACCACATCCGCACCACCGCCGATGGGTACATTGCCAACTTTTATCTGTCTGGTCATTTCTTTTTACCCCTTTATTGCAAAAATAATGTCCTTGAACATAATGAGGGCCATGAGTATCAGCAGAAGGATCATGCCGATGCCATGGATATAGCCTTCGATTTTCGGATTGAGCTTCTTATGGGTAACCGCTTCAATGGCAGTGGTCAGCAGCACGCCCACCAGCCGTCCGCCGTCCAGTGCGGGAATGGGCAGCAGATTCATAACGGCCAGATTGATGGCAATGAAGCCGCCGAAATACAATAGATTCAAAAATGCATAGTACCGGCTCCCGGAATTGTCCGCAACCTGGGCCATCTGAGTCACAATGCCCACAGGGCCGGACACATCCTCCACCCCCGCCTTGCCCGTGAAGAGCATTTGCAGAGACAGCCGGACCATGCGCACCGTATCCCGGGTGGTTGCCCAGGTGTAGCGCATGGTTTGACCGAAGCTGGCCTCCACCAGCGTAAAGCTGAAGCCGAAGCGCTGAGAAACGGTGCCGTCTTCATTCTCGAAATCCTGCTTTGCCATATTCAGGTCATTCAGCACAACCTTCTCCCCGTTCCGTTCCAGAACAAGGTCGTGAACATCCCCGGGATTCAGGGACAGGATCAGAGAAAAGTCGCTGTAGACGTAGATTTTCTCTCCGTCCAGGGAAACGATCCGGTCCCCCGGCTGGATGCTCTCAGCAAAGCTGCATCTGGGGTCAACCTCGCTGACGGTGGGCAGAATAAACTGCTTATCCGGCGCAAAGAAGCAGGCCAGCAGCACAACGCCGGTGAGGAAATTCATGGCGGCACCGGCAGCAAGGATGATCACCCGCTTCCACCAGGCAGCATTGGGAAATGCATGAGGGTTGTCGCTGGCCTCGTCCTCCCCTTCCATGGCACAGAAGCCGCCGATGGGGATGCACCGGATGGAATAGAGGGTCTGGCCAACCTGCTTTTTGAAAATCGCAGGCCCCATAAACAGGGAGAATTCATTGACCTGAACACCAAATGCCTTGGCGGCGATGAAATGGCCAAGCTCATGAATAAAGATGAGAAAGCTGAACAGAAGAATTGCGAAAATATAACTCATAGAAAGCCTCAAACATTGTTTTTCACGGAAAGTCTGGCAAGGCGGTCTGTTTCCAGAATGTCCTCCAGCGTCGGGCTGGCCTGGAACGGGATCTCGTCAACCGCCTTCCGAACCAGTCGATAGATATCATAAAAGCCGATTTCATCCCGCAGGAACATGGCAACGGCCTCTTCGTTGGCACCGTTCATGGCGGCACAGCTGTTGCCGCCCTTCCTGGCGCATTCTCTCGCCAGAGCCAGACAGGGAAAAGCCTCTAAATCAGGCTCAACAAAGGTCAGTGCGCTGCAAGCCGTCAGATCCAGCCGGTCCACCGGGCTGGGGAGCCTCTCCGGGTAGGTCATGGCCAGCTGAATGGGCAGGCGCATATCCGGCGTGCCCAGCTGGGCCATGATGGCTCCATCGTTGAATTCCACCAGACTGTGCACGATGCTCTGGCGATGAATCAGCACATCCACCTTTTCCAGCGGCAGATCATACAGCCGCATGGCCTCAATGACCTCCAGGCCCTTGTTCATAAGGGTTGCGCAGTCGACGGTGATTTTTGGCCCCATTTTCCAATTGGGGTGCTTCAAGGCGTCTGCCTTGGTCACATGGGCCAGAGCTTCCCTGTCCATGCCGAAGAAGGGACCACCGGAGCAGGTAAGCAGCAGGCGGCGAACCTCTTTCCGGTCCGCGCAGCCCATAAGGCACTGAAAAATCGCGGAGTGCTCGGAATCAACGGGGACGATCTCCGCCCCGCAGCGCTTCGCCTCGGCCATGACCAGCTCACCGGCACAGACCAGCGTCTCCTTGTTGGCAAGGCCAATACGTTTCTTCGCGCGAATGGCCGCAAGGGTGGGTTTCAGGCCCAGCATCCCCACAACGGCGGTGATGACGCAGTCCACGCCTTCCAGCGTCGCGGCGGCAATGAGGCCTTCTTCCCCCCAGAGCACCCGGGTGGGCAGATTGGATATGGCCTGCCGCAGCTGGGCTGCCCCCGCTTCCGTAGCCACCACGGCCAGCTCCGGGCGGAACTCCCGGCACTGCTCGGCCAGGCGCTGGATGCTGGTACCGGCAGTCAGTGCACCCACGCGAATCTGAGGGTATTTTCTGACAACGTCCAGGCTCTGCCGCCCGATGGAACCGGTAGAGCCCAAAATACTGATGCAATTTACCATATGCTTACACCGCCAAAGGTAGAATCAGAAGCAGCGCTTCCACAAGAGGTGCAATAAGAACCAGGGAATCGAACCGGTCCAGAAAGCCGCCGTGGCCGGGGAGCATATTGCCATAGTCCTTGATGCCGGTCTGCCGCTTGACCACGGAGAAACACAGATCGCCCATGACCCCAACGCCGGAGCCCAGGAGTGCATAGAGAATGGCTGCACCGTAGTTTACCCGGAATTTCAGGGCCAGATCCAGGATCAGGGCATAAATGAGAACACCTGCCAAGGCAAAGACACCGCCGCCCAAAACACCCTCGATGGTCTTATTTGGGCTGACCACCGGAGCAAGCTTGTGCCGCCCAAGCCGCAGCCCGGTAAAATAGGCCCCGGCATCGGAGAGAAAGGCGATGGTAAATGGCAGCAGAATAAAATAGCGGCCATTTTCGCCGCCCAAAATGCGAATAAGGGAGCTCAGCAGCAGCGGAATCAGATAGCCTCCCAATGTACACAATCCAATGGATTCAATACTCACCTTCACGTGATCCATCATGATCTCGGAAAACAGAAGCATAAAGAAGATGACGGAGCCGATCATCAAGTAGGCCTGCAAGCCGCCATAGTAGCTCCAGATGGACATGGCAAAGGCCATAACTGCGCTGTAAACCACCAGACGGATGCGGCGGATGAGGCCCGTCCGGTAGAGAAATTCATACGCCCCAACCGCCATCAGCGCACCAAACACCAGCGCCGCCACAATTTCCGGGGCAACCAAAAGGATGATCAGCAGCAAAGGGATAGCAATTGCTGCTGTGATAATTCGAGTTTTCATAGGTCAAACGCCTCCAAAACGGCGGTTCCGCCGGTGATATTCCGCAATGGCCTTATCCAGGTCCTCCGGGCCAAAATCGGGCCACAGCACATCCATGAAGACGTATTCGGAGTAAGCAGACTGCCAGAGCAGGAAATTGCTGGTGCGCATTTCCCCGGAAGGCCGGATGATGAGCTCCGGGTCAGGAACTCCGGCAGAATAGAGATAATTTTCAAACAGACCTTCCGTCAGCTCCTCCGGGCGGCGCTTTCCGGCAGCCACCTCCTGGGCGAAGGCCTGGGCAGCCCGGACGATCTCGTCCCGTCCGCCGTAGTTCAGGCAGAAATTGACCTGAACGTCATAGGCAACCGAACGGTTTTCCGCGTCATGGCACAGCTTTTGCAGCTGGGGAGACAACCGGCTCAGGTCGCCGAAGAAGCGGAAACGGACACGGTTTTTCTCCATGTCCAGCAGGGCTTCTTCCAGATATTTCCGAAGCAGCAGCATAATGCCGCCTACTTCCTCCTGGGAACGTTTCCAGTTTTCCGTGGAAAAGGCGTATACCGTCAGATACTCCACACCCAGGCTGCGGCAGTAATTGGCGATACGCCGAAAGGCCTCCGCTCCGGCGCTGTGTCCGGCGGTACGGGGCAGACCGCGTTTTTTTGCCCAGCGTCCATTCCCGTCCATAATAATGGCAATGTGTCTGGGCGGTGCCGGGAGATTCTCATTTTCAAGCGCCATGGAAGCACCTCTTTCTCAAAGTATTCGGGAAGGCTCCCCTTCCGGGGAGCCCCAAAAAATCAGATGGACATCAGTTCCTTGTCCTTGGCGGCCAGGGCTGCATCAACCTTCTTGATATACTTATCCAGCATATCCTGCAGGTCCTTCTCGGCCTTCTTCTGGTCGTCCTCGGTGATCTCGTTGTTCTTTTTCAGCTTCTTGACGTAGTCCATGCCGTCCCGGCGGATGTTTCGCATAGCGACCTTGGCATCCTCGGCGTACTTCTTGACCTGCTTGGACAGCTCTTTTCTGCGCTCCTCCGTCAGCTGGGGGAAGATCAGGCGGATGACCCGGCCGTCGTTCTGGGGGTTGATGCCCAGATCAGACATCTGGATGGCCTTCTGGATCTCCTTCAGCAGCTTGGTATCCCAGGGAGTGATCACCAGGGTGCGGGCGTCGGGAGAGGAAATGGTGGCAACGCCGTTCAGAGGCGTTTCGCTGCCATAATACTCAACGGAAATGCGGTCCAGGACCTTGGCATTGGCGCGGCCTGCGCGGACTGCGTCGAAGTCCTCTCCCAAGTGCTCCAGGGTACGGTCCATTTTTCTGGAAAATTCAGTAAAATCTACGCTCATTTGTTGTCCTCCTTCACGATGGTTCCGATCTTCTCTCCGCTTACGACGCGGAGAATGTTATTGGGGTCGGCCAGGGCAAAGCAAACCAGCGTCATGTGGTTGTCCATGGCCAGGGTCATTGCGGTGGTATCCGTAGCCTTCAGGTGACGGGCCAGAACCTCATCATAGGTCAGCTCGTCGAACTTGACGGCAGTGGGATCAACATTGGGGTCGGCAGAGTAAATGCCGTCCACATTCTTTGCCATCAAAATGGCATCGGCCTCGATTTCCACACCCCGGAGCACAGCGCCGGTATCGGTGGAGAAATAGGGGTTGCCGGTTCCTGCCGCAAAAATAACCACTTTCCCCTCATTCAGGTAGCGGTCCGCGGTATCCCGGGTGAAATACTCGGCAAACTTGTTCATTTCCACGGCGCTGAGCACCCGGGCAGGTACACCGTGCTGCTCCAGAGCATCGGCCATAGCGATGGAATTCATAACGGTTGCCAGCATCCCCATGGCATCGCCGTGGGAGCGCTGCATCTTATCCGCGCCGTCCTTCACGCCGCGCCAGAAGTTGCCGCCGCCGATGACAAGGCCAATCTGAACACCCAGCTCGTGGCACTGCTTGATGGCTTCGCACACGGGGTGAATCACGCTATAATCCAGCCCCCGGTGCTGCTCTCCGGCAAGGGCCTCACCGCTGAGCTTCAGCAGGATACGCTTGTATTTGATTTGAGACAAATCTGATCACTCCTTCTCTTGCATCCGTGCCGGGGACACAGCCCCGCAGGTTATCGACTCTATTTTAGCGTACAAATAGCAAATTGACAACCACTTTTTTATGAATTCTTTTGTTTTTCGGAATTGGGCCTGAAAAGCCGCCTGTTTACCCGGGAAAACAAAAATATTTTGTTGCAATCCCAGGGCAAATCGGTTATAATACCCCATTATACAAAAGCAATGCTTAGAGAGGAAGTTTTCAATATGGCTGAGATCACGGAAAGCAAAAATTTCATTCATGCCTTTATTGAGGAGGATATTGCTCCCGGCGGGCAGTTCGCCGGAAAAACCGTGCACACCCGTTTTCCGCCGGAGCCCAACGGCTATCTGCACATCGGCCACTGCAAGGCCCTGATCATCGACTTCGGTACTGCCGAAAAGTTCGGCGGCATGTGCAACCTGCGTATGGACGACACAAACCCCACCAAGGAAGACGTGGAGTTCGTAGAAGCCATCAAGGAGGACATTCACTGGCTGGGCTTTGACTGGGGCGACCGGTTCTTCTATGGCTCCGACTACTTTGAGAAAGACTATGAATATGCTGTGGAGCTCATTAAAAAGGGCCTGGCCTATGTCTGCGAGCTGACTCCCGAGCAGTTCAAGGAATACCGGGGCGATCTGAATACCCCTGCCGTCTCCCCCTATCGGGACCGTCCCATCGAGGAGAGCCTGGACCTGTTTGCCCGGATGCGGGCCGGTGAGTTTGAGGACAACAAGTATACCCTTCGTGCCAAAATTGACCTGGCCTCCGGCAACTTCAATATGCGCGACCCCGTGATCTACCGGATCCGCCATATGCACCATCACCGTCAGGATGGGCAAAGTCGTACAAGTGGTGCATCTACCCCATGTACGACTTTGCCCATCCCATCCAGGACGCCCTGGAAGGAATCACCCACTCTCTGTGTTCTCTGGAATTTGAGAACCACCGCCCCCTGTACAACTGGGTGGTAGAGCACGTCTCCGTTCCCAATCACCCCCGGCAGATCGAGTTTGCCCGGCTGGGCATTGATCACACGGTGCTCTCCAAACGGAAGCTCCGCGCCCTGGTGGAAAACGGCTATGTCTCCGGCTGGGACGATCCCCGAATGCCCACCCTCTGCGGCCTGCGCCGCCGGGGCTACACCCCCGCCTCCATCCGCAACTTCTGTGACCGGGTTGGCGTTGCCAAGTCCCCCAACACCATCGAGTTTGCGTTCCTGGAGCACTGCCTGCGGGAGGATCTGAATGAGACCGCCAAGCGGGTCATGACCGTTCTTGACCCCGTGAAGCTGACCATTACCAACTACCCCGAGGGCCAGAGCGAGACCTTCCAGGTGGAGAACAATCCCAACGATGCCGAGGCCGGTACCCGGGAAATCAGCTTCTCCCGTGACCTCTGGATCGAGCGGGACGACTTCCTGGCACAGCCCATTCCCAAATACAAGCGTCTGTACCCCGACGGCCCCGAGTGCCGCCTGAAGGGTGCCTACGTCATCCAGTGCACCGGCTGCGTCACGGATGAAAGCGGCAAGGTTATTGAAGTTCTGGCAACCTACGATCCCAACAGCCGGGGCGGCGATCCCGCTGACGGCCGGAAGATCAAGGGCGCTACCATCCACTGGGTTGATGCCAACAACTGCGTGGACTGCGAGGTCCGCCAGTACAGCAACCTCTTTGACGACCCCGATCCCGATGCCGCCGGAAAGGATTTCCTGGCCTGCCTGAACCCCAACTCTCTGGAGGTGCTCACCCACTGCAAGGCAGAGGCCTCTCTGAGAAGCGCCAAGGCCCCCGAATCCTACCAGTTCATGCGCCTGGGCTACTTCTGCCCGGACAGCAAGGATTCCACCCCGGAGCACCTGGTCTTCAACCGCTCCGTCAGCCTGAAGGACAGCTTCAAGCCCGTGAAGTAAAAATGATCCCTCGCAGCACCTCAAAGAATGCTGTGAGGGATTCTCTTACCATGCCATACCTTGATATCTATGTTGTATTAGGGAACCTCTGAATAAATCGTCTACGGCTGTGAGCGGATCTTTTCCGCCCACTCTTCGGTACCGAAAATGGGAAATACATACAGTATTCCGCCGTTTCCGGCACCTCGATTGGCCGAAAAATCTTTCGCTCACAGCTCTTGCCGATTTAATCAGAGGTTCCTTAGAAATAGATCCCTTGAACAGGAGGCGGAAGAGCAGATGTTTGTCAGAGTTTTTGAGCAGAAAAGAAATGCATACTACAGATCTATGGTCTATGCCGTTCTCGGAAATGGCCTGGAGCAGCAATATATCGTTCTGAATCCTCATACGCATTGCTTTGAATTGGTGGATTATCTGGATGATCAGTCCCAGTCTCCGAGAGCCTTTGTTGATGTGATCCAGTCGGAATACAACGGTTTTCTGGCTTACCACGGTGCACAGATGCTGAAATACAAGCATTTTTGCAAAACCAACGGATATGAATTTGCGGATATTCAGGATCTGAAAGGCTACTCCGAAGTCCTTGAAAACAGTGAATTTCTTGCCGACATCTTTGCCAATAAATGCGTCCCCGTTGAAACTTGCGGAATACCCGAAAAGGCATTTCCAGATGCAGCCCAGTGGAACTACATTCTCACGCAGGCGGACGCCGATGCCTTTATGAAACAGTTTTCCGGATTTCATGACAGCATTCTTGAGACAGTCCGCTATTGCGAGGACGGCCAGTCAGCCGCAGCCTATGCGGTTTTTAAGAACTGCGAGTGGTCCGGCGCTGCGGAGCTGTGCTTTGAAGGCGTGCAGATGGTGAAAATAAAGCCACCAGCACTGGCCTGCTTCAGAAACATTTTGGATGCCTCGCTTATTATTGAAAACGAAAGCGTATTCTGGGCCGACGCCAGCCTGAAAAAAGCAGACGAATCCTATGACGGCAGTTTTATCCGCGCACTGTGCCTCAAGTGGAGAAAAATCAGCTAAAGAAAACCCGCTGCGGTCCCGAGGACATTTTCGGGACTGCAGCGGGTTTAGGTGTTACTTTTTCTCTTCCTTGATGGCTGCCCGCAGATGAACGGACAGGACGGCCAGAGAGGTGGCCATATTTTCGTTTTGCACCAGAATATTGTCCGGCACATCCAAATGGGTTGGGGCGAAATTCCAGATTGCCTTGACGCCGCCGGCAATGAGCATATTGGCAACCTCCTGGGCTGCGGAGGCGGGCACGGTGATGATGCCCATGAGCACCTTATGGAGCTTACAGTAGTGCTCCAGCTTGGTGATGGGATAGATGGGCTGGCCATCCTCGGTCTTTTCCATAGAGGGGGCCACATCGAAGGCCGCCTGGATGTTCAGGCCATAGGCCTCGAAGCCGCTGTAGGCCATCAGAGCCAGACCCAGCTTGCCCGCACCGATGAGCACCGCATCCGTGGTATTGTCATAACCCAGGAACTGCTCGATATCGTCGATCAGAGCTTCTCTCTGGTAGCCAACCTTGGGGCGGCCGCCATCGGAGACAATGGCCAGGTCCTTGCGCACCTGCACCTCGCCCATATCCAGAGCGTTGGCCAGCGCCGTTGCGGAAATATTGGCCGGAGCCGAATCCGGCAGACTTTTCAGATAGGCGAGATAACCGGGAAGCCGCTTCAAAACGGCCTTAGAGACTTTCACATTGCGTTCCATTTGATTCTTCGCTCCTCTTTTATCGATATATTTTTCTATCGATATCATTTTTTATCGATTATACCACTCTATCCCAGGTTTTTCAAGAAGCACTCCCCATTATTTTTCGCAATTCTCCATTGTTTTTATCGATACAATTATAAGTATTTTTTAATGGTATTATGCGCAGCTCATCTGCCGCTGGAACTCCCTTCGCAGCTTTCCCAGGATCTTTTTTTCCAGTCTTGAAATGTAGGACTGGGATATTCCAAGCTTTTGGGCAATCTCCTTCTGGGTCAGTTCTTTTTGCCCGTCCAATCCATAGCGCATTCCAATAAGCTCCCGTTCCCGGCCCGGCAGCTCTCCCAGGGCCTGCCGAAGGGCTGTCAGGTCTGCCGCAGCCTCCAGGGGCGCAAAAATCTCGTCCTCACCCGTTCCCAGAATGTCCGAAAGCAGCAATTCATTCCCGTCCCCATCCTGGTTGATGGGCTCATCCAAGGAAATCTCTGCCTTCTGATTGGATATTTTCCGGATGTGCATCAAAATCTCGTTTTCAATGCATCGGGAGGCATAGGTTGCCAGCTTGATGTTCTTCTCCATGCGATAGGTTCCAATGGCCTTCATGAGCCCGATGGTGCCAATGGATATCAGGTCTTCCAGGCTTGTACCGGTGTTCTCGAAACGTCTGGCGATATAAACCACAAGGCGAAGGTTATGCTCCACCAGTGTCTGCCGCGCCGCCTCCTCTCCCCTGCCCAGGCCTTCAATGGCCTGACGCTCCGCCTCGCCCTTCAGCGGCGGGGGCAGGACATCGCTGCCGCCGATATAATAGACGGTCTGCTCTCCCTGCAGCCACTGACGAAACCGCTGCCACAAATTCATACGCTGCCTCCTATCAATGCCTGATACGCCGCTCCTCCTACTCGATTTGGCGCAAACGCCACCACACGAGCTCTGCGTTTGCCGCCCAGGATCACATCCGGGATCATTCTTGCCAACAGGAAGCCCTCGGCCTGCCCCACAGCGTGATACGGAATCAGCCGCAGTCCCGGCTCCGTCTGACTGGTTATCGTCTCTATGGGACTGCTCAGCTGCTGGGCCGTAAGCCCGGTAAGGGCGCAGCCTGCATCCCGGTCAACCACCAGCACCGGCTCCCCGGTTACGGGATCACAGAGTGTATTGCCGGTATCCCGCAAGGCCGTCAGGCGGACCGTTGTCCCGTTTCCGGAGATTTCAAGGGGGATATACTGCCCCGGTCCCGCTCTGCCCCGCAGCAGAAGCGTGCAGGCAAGCCACAAAAGGCCAGCGCACAGCAGCAGCTTTCCCGGCTTCTCTCCGGCGGCCAGCTGCGCCATGCCGCCCAGGGAAAAGCTCAGCAGCAGAAACAGCCCCGCCTGCTGCCAGGTGCTCCGGCGCAGCCCATAGGCAAGCATCGCCATCAGCGCCAGGAAGACAATGCGCCAGGGCAGCGCCCCCAGGAATTCAAAGCCCGGAAGCAGACAGCCCCCTGCATAGACGCCGCCCAAAGTCGCCGCCGCCAGCAGCCGCCAATGCACCGCATAGGTCCCGGACAGGCGGGCTGCGGCAAAAAGCAGAAGATAATCCACCAAAAAGTTCAGAAAAACAGTCAAGTCCCAGTACATACGCCGCCCCCTTCCGAACTGAGTATAGGCTCTCCCGCACAAGAATGCCGTCGCAGCCCGGCAGGACTATGGGCGCAAGTTCTGTCTCCGATTTCCAGCTTTCGGGATTTGAACCGATGCACCTTCACAATGCCCCCGCGAATATTCTCCCGCCGGCGAAGGGTGCCGGAGAAGAACGCGCAAAAAAGCCATTGCCGCCGACCCTGCAAGAGTCCCGGCAATGGCAATGGCTTATTCCGCTTCTTTTCGCTCCACAGAGCGGATGTTCTTCTCCGCCTTAAACCGGGGCGTCATCAGCTCGTGGCCGCAGCCCAGGCATTTCAGGCGAAAATCTGCACCTGTGCGCAGAACCTCCCAGCGCTTCTCCCCGCAGGGGTGGGCTTTTTTCATGGTGAGGATGTCCCCAACCCGTATATCCATGGTCAGACCTCCTTTTTGATGGCGTCCCAATACTGCTTGGCCGCCTGCTCCAGCTTATTCGGGCCGTACTCGTAATAATGCGTCCCCACCAGCTCATCCGGCAGATACTGCTGGGCAACCCAGTGGTTGGGGAAATCATGGGGGTAGAGATATCCCTGGCTGCGCTCCTGGGTGAAGGTATCGGCATGGACGTTTTGCAGATGTCTGGGGAACGGGCCTGCCTTTCCCTTCTGAACGTCGGCAATGGCAGCATCCAGGGCGATGTGGCCGGAATTGGACTTTGGAGAGGTTGCCATGAGGACTGCGGCATCTCCCAGGGGGATTCTGGCCTCCGGCATTCCAAGCATAAGGGCCATGTCCACGCAGGATTTTACAATGGGGATGATCATGGGATAGGCCAGGCCCACATCCTCCGCCGCAATGACCATCAGTCGGCGGCAGGCGGACTGCATCTGCCCTGCCTCCAGAAGCCGGGCAAGGTAGTGGCAGGCCGCATCCGGGTCAGAGCCGCGAATAGATTTTTGCAGCGCGGAAAGAAGGTCATAGTGGTTGTCCCCATCCCGGTCTGCCCGCATGGCGCTTTTCTGGGTCACGGCTATGGCATCGGTCATAGTCAGCGGCAGCGTATCCCCCTGGGGCACGGCTGCGGAGAACAGGACCTCAATGGCGTTCATGGATTTGCGCAGATCGCCGCCGCTGGCCCCTGCAATATAGTCAAGAACCCCATTCTCCGGCACGGCTTTCAGACCGGTGCGCTTTTCCATAAAGGCGACCGCCCGCTCCACCGCTTTCAGCGCCGCCTCCTTGGTGATCTGCTTGAACTCGAACACTGTAGACCGGCTCAAAATGGCGTTGAACACATAAAAATAGGGATTTTCCGTGGTGGAAGCAATGAGGGTAATTTTTCCGTTTTCGATGTATTCCAGAAGGGACTGCTGCTGCTTTTTATTAAAGGACTGAATCTCATCCAGATACAGCAGCACGCCGTTGGGAGCCATGAAGGTATCCAGCTGGGAGGTGATCTCCCGGATGTCTGCCGTAGAAGCAGTGGTGGCGTTGAGCTTGAAGAGCGTCCGGTTGGTCTGCTTGGCGATGATATTGGCAACGGTGGTCTTCCCGGTGCCGCTGGGGCCGTAGAAAACCATATTGGGGATTTTCCCGGATTCAATCAGGCGGCGAAGTACCGCGCCCTTTCCCAGAATATGCTCCTGCCCCACCACATCGTCCAGGTTTTCGGGCCGCAGGAGGTCGGCCAAAGGTTGGTACACAAGCACCCCCTCCTTTCTAAAAACAGTACAAGGGGGCGGCAAGGATGCCGCCCCAGGGAAATCTTAAAATGTTGCGACATCCGGGTCGGCGGGCTCCGCGCCGGTTTCCACGGAAATGGCAGTCAGTACAGGTCCCACATCGCCCTTGTACAGGGGGTGCTTCTCTGCGCCGATCTTGGCGGTGACCCAGACCCAGGAGCGGGATTCCAGGCTTCCTGCCCCGGCATAGCGGCAGGGAATGCCGCAGAACTGGATATCCTCCACACAGCAGGTCATGACGAACCGGCCCGGGGCGAACATTCCGTTTTTGTCCCTGCGGAGCATGGCAACCTGGCCCTTGAAATGGACGGTCTTTCCGTCGTATTTCTGGGGCTCCTCGGATACATCCCGATACCACAGGGCATAGTCCTCATCCTTGATCTCAATGACGGGGGCATTGATGTCAAAGGGCAGCGGGTCTTCAATCTCATCGAACTTGGTTGTGCCGTCGGTGTAGTCATAGAGAATGTCGATGCGGCGGTTGGCAGCTCTGGCCAGCTTATGGAAGGGCATGACATCCTGGCCCGGGGCCATCCGGTTGAAGACCACCATCTGGGCGCCCATCAGCTTGTCCATGACCAGATTGCGCATATTGGCATTATAGGTCATAAAGGTGGTGGCATCCGCGAACATAACCTCCTGGGCGATGGCCCAGGAATCCGGGAAGCGCATATAGAGGTCCCCAACCTGCTGCATACCGTTCAGCTCAGCAACCACGCGCTCAGCCTTGTACTTCTTCTGGAGGGCTTTCAGCTCCTCCGTGGTCACCGTCTGCTGGTCCAGAACCTCCAGGTAGACATTCTTCTTGGGATAGGTGGAGAGGTCATATTCCTCTTCTCCCTCCTCAAAGATCAGCACCAGCGTCCGCTCGCCGGCATTGAACCGGGGATCTTCCAGAGTCTCCTGGATGAACTTGGTCTTGCCGGAATCCAGAAAGCCCGTAAAGGCATATACAGGAATCTGCTGCATGACCATGGCTTACACCCCAAACAGCTCGGCAATGCCCTTTTCATCCAGCTTGGAGCCGATGACGCAGAGCTTGCCGGTGACATCGGCGCTGCCGGTACGGACATTGTGCTCCTCAGGCACATAGTCGAAGTGAATCCAGGTGCCGTCCACGGCAGGCAGAATGCCCTTGGCCCGGAGAATTGCGCCGTAGTCCCCGGAATCCAGCGCCTTCAAAGCATTCTCAACGGTCTGCTTCTCGAACTTCCGGGCAGTTTCGGTGCCCCAGGAGGTGAAGACCTCATCGGCATGATGGTGATGATGATGGTGATCATGGCAACCGCAGGTGCAGTTCTCGTCATGCTCGTCCTCATCATGGTGATGGTGGTGCTCGTGCTCCTCGTGATCGTGGCAGCAGCAGTGGCCGCCATGGTCATGATGATGCTCGTGCTCGTCATCATCCTCATCGTGGTGATGATGGTGCTCATGCTCATCATCCTCATCGTCGTGATGATGGTGGTGATGGTGCTCGTGGGCATCCTCATCGTCGTCATCGTCGTCATCATGGTGATGATGGTGGTGCTCTTCCTCTTCTTCCTCTGCTTCCAGCCGCTCGGATTCCAGCTTGGCCAGCTCGGCAGCCAGGGAGGCCTTGCCCTCCATGGCGGAGATCAGCTGTTCTCCGGTGAGCTCGCTCCAGGGCGTGGTGATGACGGTAGCAACGGCGTTGTGCTCCCGCAGAATCTCTACGGCAGCATCCAGCTTGGCCTGGGGAATGGAATCGGTACGGGACAGGATGATGGTGGAGGCAGTCTCCACCTGGTTATTGTAGAATTCGCCGAAGTTCTTGGTATAGACCTTGACCTTGCCCGCATCCACAACAGCCACGGTATAGCCAAGGGTCACATCAGGGCCGGTGACCTTGTTCACAGCGCCGATCACATCGGACAGCTTGCCCACGCCGGAGGGCTCGATGATGATCCGGTCGGGGTGGTACTCGTTGATCACCTTGGTCAGGGCCTTGCCGAAGTCACCCACCAGAGAGCAGCAGATGCAGCCGGAGTTCATCTCCGTAATATTGATGCCGGCATCCTGCAGGAAGCCGCCGTCAATGCCGATCTCGCCGAACTCATTCTCAATCAGCACCAGCTTCTGGCCCTTGTAGCCCTCGGCAATCATCTTCTTGATCAGCGTAGTCTTGCCAGCGCCCAGGAAGCCGGAGTAAATATCAACCTTTGTCATAAATAACACCTTCCATTTTTATTCCGCCCAGCGGAAAATCCAACCGGGTAATATACATACTTTATGAGTATAGCACATTTGATTGAAAAAATCCATATCTTCCCAAATTTTTTACAATTGCAAATGAAAACCCCCTTTCCGTGGCGAGATCAACACCATCCGGGGCAACGCGGACCGGATGGTAGCCCGGGAGGAAACCATGCTGTCCCCCTGCATGGCAGAGGATATGGACAAAGTGCTGCCCGTGATCTCCAGGAACGGCTCCGATTCGGCCATGCTGGACAGGAACGGCCTGCGCCCTGCCCGGTACTATATCACCAAAGACCGGCGGCTGATTGCCGCGGGGTTTGTGGGCTGCCAGAGCTATGTGGCAGAGGCCTTTGGTCTTCCTCGGGACAGCCGGGGCAATCTGGTCACCGAGAACTACATGACCCCCACGGAAGGCATTTTTGCCGCCGGTGACTGCCGCAGAGGCCAGAGCCTGGTGGTCTGGGGCATTGCCGAGGGCCGCGCCTGCGCCAGAGCGGTGGACCAATATCTGATGGGGTATACAAATATGCTTTAGCTGCAAAAAATGTCCTGCCAGGGTCACTTCATTCCGGCAGGACACTTTTTTACGGCTTTTTCTTGGAAAGAGGGCCTTCAAACCGGTCCTTTTCCGTGTGGGTTGGAATCTCGGTGGGGTATTCTCCACTGAAGCAGGCATGGCAAAAGTTATGGGAGCCAATCATCTGGGCCAAATCCTCCAGCTCCAGATATCCCAGGGAATCCGCCCCGATGATCCGGGCAATTTCCGGGACGGTATGTTGGCAGGCAATCAGGTGCTCCCTGGAATCAATATCCGTGCCATAGTAGCAGGGATTGCGGAAAGGAGGCGATGAGATCCGCATATGAATTTCACTTGCCCCAGCTTCCCGCAGCAATCCTACGATCTTCCCGCTGGTGGTTCCGCGAACGATGGAATCGTCGATCAGCACGATGCGCTTGCCCCGGACCTCCTCACAGATGGGGCTCAGCTTGATCTTCACCTGGTCCAGGCGCTGCCCCTGACCCGGAGAAATGAAGGTCCGGCCGATGTACTTGTTCTTGAGAAAGCCCAATGCAAAGGGAATGCCGGATTCCTCGGAATAGCCCAGAGCCGCATCCAGTCCGGAATCCGGAACGCCCACCACAATATCCGCATCCACCGGGCGCCGCCTTGCCAGCAGCCGCCCCGCATTCTTCCGCGCCCCATGGACGCTGATGCCATCCATCACCGAATCCGGGCGGGCAAAATAGATATACTCAAAAATGCAGGCGGTCTGGCTGCATCGGCCACAATGGGAAGTATCGGAATGCACGCCGGTTTCATCGATGGTAATGATCTCACCGGGCAGGATATCCCGCTCCGGCTTGGCACCGACCGCGCTCAGTGCGCAGCTTTCCGAGGCTACAATGTAGGTCCCGTCAGCGGTTTTTCCGTAGCACAGCGGACGAAAACCCCTGGGGTCACGGGCTGCGATCAGCTTGGCCGAGGACATCATAACCAGGGAGTAAGCCCCCTCCATCTGATACATGGCGCAGCTGACAGCCGCCTCAATGGAGGGCGTTTTTAGCCGCTGCTGGGTGATGATATAGGCGATGATCTCCGTATCGCTGGTTCCGTGAAAAATCGCGCCGCCCATTTCCAGAGCGCTGCGCAGCTCGAAGGCATTGCTCAGATTGCCGTTATGGGCCAGAGCCAGCTTACCCTTCATATGGTTCACCACAATGGGCTGGCAGTTTGCCCGGTTGGTGGCACCGGTGGTTCCGTAACGCACATGGCCCACGGCCATGGTCCCGCATGGGAACTGCTCCATCACGTCACGGGTGAACACATCCCCCACCTGTCCCAGATCCCGGTGGGTGGTGAAAACGCCGTCCTCATTGACAACGATGCCGCAGCTCTCCTGGCCCCGGTGCTGCAAAGCATACAGCCCATAGTAGGCCAAATCCGCCAAGTTCTGCGGCTTTGGGGACCAGGCACCGAAGACGCCGCACTCCTCATGAATCTCCTGCATAGAATCCTCCTTTGGTCAAAAAAGAGACGCCTACCTAGGCAGAGCATAGCTCTGTCTGGATAAGCGTCCTTGCTTTTCCGCCTTATTTTACCACGTTGCCGATTTCAAGTCAAATACAGGATGCTTTCCCTGCAAAAATCTGTAAGAAACAGCCACTTCCTTCTCCGACCTTCCGGAACAATTAGGCGTTTCCGACAAACAGGGGCTACGGTTCCAGAAAATTCGGCTCCCTGCGGGAAAGCAGGCTCAGGTCCTGCAATTGTGCCGCCTGAATGGGCTGCGCCCCCAGCTGCACCAGGGCCTGAGCGCCCTCGCTGCCATCGTCCAGAACCCGAACGGGCGTCCATCGGTTCTGGAGATTCCTGGCAGTGCCATTCCAGGTTCCGCCCTGCCCTGCCCTGCTCTGGGCCACCAGCACCACCTGGCCAAGAGCATGGATCACCCGGTTGCGCCGCAGCGCCCGCAGAGGGGAAAAGGGCATGTCATAGTCCTCTTCGCTGAGGTAGAGAACATTGGGCTGCTCCAGATGGCTGTGCAAAGCATCCGCCACAACGCTGATGACCTGGCCGCCGCTATCCAGGCAGCCGGCCTGGGCAGCCTGATCGGCTCCCGACGCATTGCCGGACACCAGCACAAAGCCCTGCCTGGCGGCCTGGCGGCCTGCCTCATAGGCAAAGTCCCGATTTTCCGGCCGCAATACACGGCAGCCCACGGCAGCCACCTTTGGCCGGTCCAGCAGCTCCAGCGCTCCCTTTGCCCAGAGGCAGCCGGGACTATCCAGCCCCAGCTTCTTCCGCACGGCGGCGGGATAGCGCAAATCCCGGCGCTGAATGGGCGTACACCTGCGTGCCTTCGCTTTCTGCAAGTACCGCTCCAGCAGAGCCTGATCCTCCAAAAGCGCCAGGATATGCTGGGCACCTTCCGAAGAAAAACCCAGCTCCAGCAGCGTCTTCTCCGTCAGCTCACCCTCTGAAAAGGGGCCGCAGTCCATAACCCGCCGGGCAAGCAGCCGCAGCTGCGCCGTTGTCAGAGGCTTTCGGTCCGGATTGCCCAGATGGCTGCACAGCAGCAGAAAGCCGTAATTTTCCATCAGCGGAATCTCCGCTTGGGCGCAGGAGGAGCCTTGACCTCTTCCTTCGTCAAAACGCCGTCCTCAGAAAGGACCATGGGCTGGATGGTATAGTTGGAGAACTTGGCAATCTCGTCCAGCTTGGCCTTTTCCGGGAAATTGCCGATGATGCTCCAGGCAATGCCCTTGCGCTTGGCCCGGCCTGTACGGCCGATGCGGTGGACATAGTATTCGTTCTCCTCGGGAACGTCAAAGTTGATGACGCAGTCCACATCGTCTACGTCAATGCCACGGGAAGCCACGTCCGTGGCAATCAGCACAGGCAGCTTGCCGCTGCGGTAGCGCTGCATGGTCTTCTCCCGCTGCTGCTGGCGGATATCGCCATGGAGGCATTCGCAGTCCAGCCCGGCCCGCTGGAAGTCGTCGCACAGCCGCTGGCACATATGCTTGGTATTGCAGAAGACCATCACCCGTTCGTAGCCCTGGCTCTTGATGAGCCGCAGGGTGGTTTCCGCCTTTTCCAGGGGCGTGCAGGTCAGGCTGTACTGGTCAATATCCGGCCGGTCCTCCTGCTTGGGCTCCACGGTGATCTCCACCTCGTCCCGCTGGTACATCCAGGAAACCGTCATAACCTCCTGGGAGATGGTTGCGGAGAACAGGCCCAGGTTTTTCCGATTCTTGACCTTCTCGATAATCCGGGTCACATCCTTGAAAAAGCCCATATCCAGCATCCGGTCCGCCTCGTCCAGGACCACGGTCTGAATCTTATCCAGACGAATGGTCTTCCGGTTATAGTGGTCCATCAGTCGGCCGGGGGTTGCCACAACGATCTGGGGCTTCTTTTCCAAGGCCTTGATCTGCCCGCCGATGCCCGCGCCGCCATAGAGCACCGCCACGCGGATATTGTGGAAATAGGTCAAAAGGCCTCTCAGCTCGTCGCCGATCTGGATGGCCAGCTCCCGGGTGGGGGCCAGAATCAGGCCCTGGACCTCTTCACTTTCCGCATCGATGTGCTCGATCATGGGAATGCCAAAGGCGAAGGTCTTTCCCGTGCCCGTAGGGGCCTTGGCGATTATATCCCGCCATTGCAGAAAATAGGGAATTGCTTCCGCCTGGATGGTTGTAGGGTAGCCATAGCCCTTCTTCTCCAGCGCTTTCAGCATGGCATCGGACAGGCCCAGGCTTGCAAAGGTAATATTGCTTTCTTCCATAATTTTTCAATCCTTTATATTTGCTCAATTGCAATCATTCTACCATTCTTTTCGGAAATTTGCAAGGCTTCCGCATTTCTTCTTTGCAATTTCGAAAGTTTGTGGTAGAATGGGCTTGATTTTGCGAAAAGGAGAATACCCATGCAGTCCATTGTAGAGATTCTTGCCCAGGAATTGGGGCAAAAGCAGCAGTATATTGAAAATGTGGTAAACCTCATTGATGAGGGCAATACCATTCCGTTTATCGCCCGTTACCGCAAGGAAATGCACGGGGCTATGGATGACACCACCCTGCGGAATCTGGAAACCCGCCTGACCTATCTGCGCAATTTGCAGCAGCGGCGGGACGAGGTAAAGAAATCCATTGAAAACCAGGGCAAGCTGACGGAGGAACTGTCCGCCGCCATTGACAACGCCTCTACCATGACCGAGGTGGAGGACCTGTACCGGCCCTACAAGCAGAAGCGGCGCACCCGTGGCTCCATTGCCCGGGAAAAGGGGTTAGACCCTCTGGCACAGGCCATCTTTGCCCAGGATGGGCAGGATATTGAAAAGCTGGCCCAGGGCTTTCTGGATGAAGAAAAAGGCGTTGCAACGGTGGAAGAGGCCATTGCAGGTGCCAGCGACATCATTGCGGAAAACCTCTCCGATGACGCCGAGATCCGCAAGAATCTGCGCGCTCTGGTCATGCGCCGGGGCAGTCTGGTGAGCAAGGCCGACGACCCGGACACCGACACGGTGTATAAACTCTATTACGATTTCAACCAGAGCATCACCAGACTCATGGATCACCAGATTCTGGCCATCAACCGGGGTGAAAAAGAGGGCATTCTAAAGGTGAGCATCACCCTGCCCGGCAATGAAGGCCCGGCCCTGGTGTGCCGCGCCGCACTGAAGCCCACCATTCAGGTTTCTACGCTTGTCAAGACTGCCGCAGAGGACGCCTACGACCGACTGATCTTCCCCTCCATCCAGCGGGAGGTCCGCAACGAGCTGACCGACCGGGCAAGCAAAGGGGCCATTGCCAACTTTGCCCTGAATCTGAAGCCCCTGCTGATGCAGCCCCCTGTCAAAGGCTTCGTAACCATGGGGCTTGACCCCGGATACCGGAACGGCTGCAAGGTTGCGGTGGTGGACGCTACGGGCAAGGTGCTGGACACCGCCGTGGTGTATCCCACCTTCTCGGAGAAGAAAAAGCAGGAGGCCATCGCCGCCCTGTCCCAGCTCATGCGCAGGCATGGCGTGAAGCACATTGCCATCGGCAACGGCACCGCCTCCCGGGAAACGGAGGCCATGGCCGTGGAGCTGCTGCGTTCCTTCCCGGATGCCAGCTATATGATCGTCAACGAAGCCGGTGCCTCCGTCTACTCTGCCTCTCCCCTGGCCGCCGAGGAATTCCCGGAATACGATGTCAATCTGCGCTCCGCAGTTTCCATTGCACGGCGGCTCCAAGACCCCCTGGCTGAGCTGGTCAAAATTGACCCCAAGGCCATCGGTGTGGGACAGTATCAGCACGACTGCCCCCAGAAGGAGCTGGACGAGGCCCTGGGTGCCGTGGTGGAAGACTGCGTCAATGCCGTGGGTGTGGACGCCAATACCGCATCGAGAAGCCTTTTGCAGCAGGTGTCCGGCCTGACCGCTGCCACCGCCAAGAATATCGTTGCCTATCGGGAGGAGAACGGCCCCTTTACCGCCAGAAGCCAGCTGAAAAAGGTGCCCAAGCTGGGACCGAAGGCCTTCGAACAGTGCGCGGGCTTCCTGCGCATTCCGGAAAGCAAGGAGGTTCTGGACAACACCGGCGTTCATCCGGAATCCTACGCCGCCGCAAAGGCTCTGCTGAAGCTGCTCCCCTGTGAGGACCGGGCAAAGCTGCCCAGGCTTTTGGAGGACTACGGCATCCAAAAAGCCGCCGAAAGCTGCGGCGTCGGCGAGCCGACCCTGCTGGACATCGCCAAAGAGCTGGCAAAGCCCGGCAGAGACCCCCGGGACGAGCTGCCGAAGCCCATCCTGCGCAAGGACGTTCTGGAAATGAAGGACCTGAAGCCCGGCATGGTTCTCACGGGTACGGTGCGCAACGTCATCGACTTCGGCGTGTTTGTGGACATCGGTGTCCATCAGGACGGCCTGGTGCACATTTCCGAAGTCTGCAATCGGAGGCTGAAGCACCCCAGCGAGGCGGTTCAGGTTGGCGACATTGTGGATGTGGTGGTGCTCAGCGTGGACGAAAAGCGGCACCGCATCAGCCTGAGCATGAAGCAGGCGAAAAAGCAATAAAAAGGCGATTCTTTCCGGGAAAAGCGCGACAATTGCAATCGTCGTGGGGAGAATGTGGCATACTTGACATATTTTCAAAAATATTATATAATTGCCTGGAAGAATCCCGAAGATTGGAGCTTTTATTATGAAAAAGTTGATCCACTTTCTGGTGCCGCTGCTGCTGGTAATTCTGGTGATTGCCAGCATCGGCTGGTATCTGTTTGTATACGACCGGGCCTTCACCCGGGATATCCTGCTGCAGCAGGCGCGAAACAACGACCTGAAAGGCAACACCAGCCTGTCCTCCTGGTTCTACAACATGGCCTACAGCTTCTCCGGGCAGGATGAAAACGTGGCCATTGAGCTTGCCAACCAGTACAAGGCCTCCGGCAACTACACCAAGGCCGAGGTGACGCTCTCCAAGGCCATCCGGGACGGTGCAACCAAGGAGCTCTATACGGCACTGTGCAAAACCTACGTAGAGCAGGACAAGCTGCTGGACGCCGTCTCCATGCTGGCAAACATTCCGGACGCCTCCATCAAGGCGGAATTGGAGGCAATGCGGCCCACCGCCCCCGAGGCGGACTACCTCTCCGGCTACTACAGCCAGTATATCAGCGTGGCCCTCTCCTCTTCGGAGGGTACCCTCTACTATACCACAGACGGAGATTACCCCTCCATTGCCGATGCACCCTACAGTGCGCCCATTGAACTGCCCCTGGGTGAAACCCAGATTTACGCCATCAGCGTTGGGGACAACGGGCTTGTAAGCCCCGTAACCATTCTCGGCTATACCATTGGCGGCGTGATTGAACCCGCCTTCTTTATGGATACCTCCATGGAGCAGGCCATCCGCACCGCCCTCGGCTACGACGCGGACCATGTGCTCTACACCAACGACCTGTGGCAGATCACGGAGCTGGAGGTTCCCACGGATGCAACCACTCTGGAGGACCTGAGCTACCTGACCTATCTGGAAAGCCTGACAGTCAGCGGCAGAAACATGAGCAACCTCCAGAATTTCGAGGGCCTGACCCATCTGAAAAAGCTGAATCTCTCCGGCTGCCGCTTTCCTGCGGAAAGCTTGGCCACCATTGCGGAGCTCCCCCAGCTGACAGAACTGAACATCTCCAATTGCGGCCTCAGCACCCTGTCCGGTCTGGAAAAGGCCACTTCCCTGAAAATTCTGAACGCCGGCAACAATACCATCCGCAATCTGGAGCCCCTGTCCGGTATGGGCCAGTTGACGGAGCTGTATTTGCAGCACAATGCCGTCACGGATTTGACGGTAGTCGGTTCTCTCTCCAACCTCTCGGTTCTGGATGTATCCTACAACGCCCTGAATAGCATTGCGCCGCTGTCCGGCAGCATTCGCCTGACGAAGCTCAACGCCGCCAACAACCAGATCTCCGATGTGAGCACCGCTTCCTCCCTGCCCATTCTGGAGGAGCTTCAGCTGGACTACAACAGCCTGTCCGACATTTCCGGCCTATCCGGCTGCACCAACCTGACAGCGCTGACCGTCTCCAACAATCAGATTACCGACCTGAGCGCAATCGCCGGTCTCAGCAAGCTGCAAAAGCTGAACTTCTCCTACAACAGCGTTTCCGCCCTGCCGGAATTCTCCGGTGACAGCGCCATGCAGGTGATTGACGGCTCCTACAACGCCCTGGAATCCATTGACAGCATCGCAAAGATGGCGGATATCTCCTACGTCTACATGGATTACAACAAGCTGACCAGCGTAGACGCTCTGGCGGACTGCTTCCATCTGGTCCAGGTCAATGTCTACGGAAATGCCATTCCCAGTGTTTCGGCACTGACGGAGCACGACATTCTCGTGAACTACGACCCCACCGTAGAGGAATAACCCCCATATAGCAGACAAGCCCCCGGCCATTTCGTGGGGTGTTCGTAAGACAGTTAACAGAGCGTATCGATATTGATACGCTCT
>ERZ837380.1413-NODE-1413-length-30300-cov-8.381154_pt1 | contig 30300 bp, 20 predicted proteins | sample MGYA00519685_ERZ837380 | MGnify/ENA primary metagenome ERZ837380 (study PRJEB31850, sample SAMEA3708817) | human gut metagenome | biome: human gut; feature: human-associated habitat; material: faeces | place: China | collected 2014 ...
TAAGGTCATAGTAATGAATAGTGTAACATTTAAGGGAGGAAAAAGCAAGGTGGAAAAACTTGAATTGATTTTACAAATATAGTTTGATGATAATACCATTATATTGACTTTATTTGTTGTTATGTGTATAATAATAATCAAGTTTTTGTAGATATTGCAAAAGATAAATATAGGTGAAAGCATTGGAGGAATAAGGAATGGGGTGCGATTTTATAATTCAATTAAGTCGACTACGTAAATCGTCTGCTGAATCTGTAGAAAATACTAGATCTTTTGAGTCATTTAAGGAATATTTGCATGTTGAACGTCCAGTAGAGGTTGAACTTCGTGATTTGCTTCGTCAGGCTAACACAAAACAAGGAAAATGTTTAATATTGCTATGCGGTAGTGCGGGTGATGGAAAATCGCATCTTATTTCCTATTTAAAAAATTCAGAAGGCGAAGGTTTGCTTGATGATTATGAAACATATAATGATGCAACAGAGAGTAGTGGACCGACTTTAACGTCAATAGATACATTATCGGAAAGATTGGCTGCATTTAATGACGACAACTATCTTGTTGATGATGGGAAGAAAATGATTGTTGCTATTAACCTTGGAACATTAAATAACTTTATTGAGTCTGACAAAGGTAAAAATTTTTCTAAACTTAAAGAGTATGTTGAGGATAATGGAATCTTCTCTGGATTTGCACAGAGTAGTACTTATGTCGAGAAAAGTGTATTTCAACATGTTAGTTTCTCTGATTATCAAGTGTTTGCTTTAGGAGAGAATGGTGTAGAAACAACATTTTTGGAAAAATTGTTAAAAAAGGTTTTTAATCAGTCAGAGGAAAATCCATTTTATCAAGCTTACATTGCAGATAGTTCTTGTTCAATGTGTAAAAGATGCCCAGTTAGGCACAATTATGAATTCCTTTCTGATCTGAAAAATCAAAAGGCGTTAATTGATCGTATAGTAGAAGTTGTTATAAAAGATAAGGCTATTGTGTCAACACGAGAAGTATTGAATCTTCTCTATGATATAATTGTTCCTCCTGATTTTGATTCACAAAGAATAAATGCAGGTACTTCGGACATGAAATATCTGATGGACTATGTTAACTGGACAACACCTATGTTACTTGATGAGTTTGAGGATATATCATCCATTTTAAATTCAATTAGAAGGCATGATATCTTAAAAATAAGAAGTGATATATCTGATACTGCTGCAACAAGATTTCATTCACTTGAAAATATACATAATGTATTCAGCTCAGCAACGCAGGGAACTCCATATCAGATTTTAAATAATTTGACGGAAATTTCTGTCTTGGGTGGAATTAAAATTGAACTAAAGAAAATTATATATAGATTTATTGTGAGGTTAAATGCGTTTAAAAATGGTCATGATGACAGTACGCAGCATAGATTAAATGATTTTATACGTTTTTTGTATTATCAAAATAGCGGTAATGAGAAAAAACTTGCCGAACTATATAGTGCAGCAAAAAAAGCTGTATTGGGATGGGATGGGCAGTTTGGAGATAATCGTATTTGCATTGACAATACAAATGACCATATATGGATTGTGGAAGAGCTACAGCTCAAACCTGCAATTAATAAAAATGCTGTTTTGATGTCAGGAAGTATTCAGCGCTTTTCGCCTACATTAAGTTTGAGGTTTAAGAAAGATGATACAGAAACGGCGGAGATTAATATTGATTTTGCTTTATATGAACTGATTTCAGATATGAAAGAAGGATATCGACCAACTGTGCAGGATAAAAATCAACATGCGGATTTTGTGAGTTTTGTACAGAAACTTATAGATTTTGGAAATAAGTCAAGCCGAATTATTCTTGTTCCTAAAGGGAGCGATAAAGATTATAAGATGATTTTTGAAGAAACAGATTTTGGTTTTGAGTTTAAGGTGGTATAAGCATGAGTTATCAAATAAGTACAAAAATATTTTGCGAGAGTAAAATGTTTGATTCGAATAGAAAGTTTTATCATAAATCTGGTTACAGATTTAAGTTGTTTCCTTTTGTAACTCAGCCTAATAGTGATCCGGTTCTAGAATTAGAACCGTTGATCGGAAACTTCCTTTGCATGATTGAAGAAAAGACGGTAAAGGAAATTACAGCACAGAAACTGAGTGAGTTACTCCGAAAAGAGATAGAAATTGGAATTGGACAAGAGGCTTTCTTTGAGAACATGATAAGATGGCTTTTCTTCAATGCTGATGGGAAAGTGCGCCCTTTAAATCTGGAAATGATGGAGCAAGTAATTAGTAGTAAGACCAGTGAAAATAGAATTGCGGAATATCTGGTTGATGTTCTTGGAGATCGACAAGTCTTGAGAGTAGAGTTGAAAAGGGCAAAACGGAAGGCACTGGATACAAGCAATGTTCTAGAAAAATTGGTACTTTCAAAATTAGAATATGATGAACGAAAAGCGTCTAATCAGAATTTGTCATATTTTCGGATTACAAATTCATTAAAAGAGTCGTTTGAAGAAGATTTTAAGTATGTATTAGAAAACTCTAAACGATCTAGAGACCTAGTTTCATTATTGGAATTATATTTTTTTACATATACTGCGCAGACAAGTCTTCAATTAAAGCGATTTCTTGCAGGTAAACGTGATGAGAATATTCCATTGTATTTTTGTTTGGAATGGGAGAAAACAAGTCAGAGTCGCAGCTGCTTTACTGAAGGATGGCAAAAACTACAAGCTGCAATAGAAGAAATTTTTGTTCATGCTATTGTATTGGAAATATTAAATCAAACGGAGAAAGATTGTGAGCTTGTTGATTATATTAGAATTGCTGAAATGATTCAAAATGATGCTGATGATTCGAAAATTGCTAGTCAGATTGATGAAATTACAGATTGCTATAGAAAAGCAATTAGCGATTGTCCAACAATGAATGAACTACAGAGAAAAGTTACTTCTGAAGGGATTACTGCAGATGCAATTCATTATTTGTTCGAAAGTGTTAAAACGCAGTTTGAAGAGACGACAAGAGACAGAGCAAATAAATCATATGTTAGTAAATTTGAACGCTATTGCCATAAATTTTTGAAAAATCGCGGCCGTAGTGGACTTATGTTGAATCTTACAGAAGAAACTTTAATTTTTATTACAAAACTGTGTATTAAAAATCAGAAGCAAATGAGGTTAAAGGATGTATTTAATGCTTTTGAGAAACGAGGAATTTTTCTTGATAGCTTTTCAAAAGAACAGGTTGCAAGCTATTATGAAAAATTAAATTTAATTGAGAAAAAGAGCGACAGTGGAGATGCAAAATATGTTAAACGAATTTTATAACTATATAGCAAGCAATACTTTGAGCTTTTTTCAGGCAAAATCGTCTATTATGCAGCCTGGAGAACGCTATTGTTTAAAACTTGATAATGAAGAAATGGTTGCGGGCGTTGATTGTGCCTTAAGAAAGATTACCGAGGTGAATGATATACAAGGTAAATTTGATTACGAGATGGTATATTCAACATTTACAATTAAATTATCCGATTCACTTGAGGTTGTAGTTGCATCTAAAATTAATGGCATGACGGATGACTTCTTGGCCACTTTGCGTAATGCAGAACTTACAGAAAATCACTTTCCTATTTTAATGATTACATATTCTGCAATTGATACGATAACGAGTGGTACAGGAGACTTAGCGGCAAATGGAATGCCATTTCATGCAACATCTATAATTGGGAAGATTAAGGAGGATATCAAGAATGCTCAACTTTCTGTTCGGGATAAGACATTGCTTGAGATGGAACTTAGTCGAAAACAAATGGATCGTTTTAGCGATAAATCATCTTTGTATGAGTATGCTGATTTGCTTACGGTGCTTGGTAGAGGATATGTAAAAGAAAGGGACTATCCATCTTTTTGTTTGCTTCCAGATCCGAATGCAGCGCACTTGGTTGATTCGAAGAAAATTCGAGAAAGATTTCAGGAAAACTATAAATTATTTGAACTCATAAATCGTGTAGTAAAGCATGGAAATATTGCAGACGATTTAGAAAAAGAATTTGATAAATCGTTTATTGATTATTTACAGGCCTGTAAAAGGAAAAATATTCCTTGGTATGAAGATGAGAAGTGCACATATGATATGGTAAAAAGTTCTCAAGATAAACTTAAGAAAAAATTGGATAATCCTCTTGAAATAGTTGATTCGAATTTTGAAGTATATTCTGGATCACCTTTGGAATATCGGTATGAGTCAGATGAGCTATTTTTTATGCGAGATGATGGTAATAGTAAAATAAAGCGTAGAAGAAAAAATATTTTAATTTATAATCCAGATAAAAAAGAAAATATAAGTATTTCTGTTTATGCAAATATTAATGTTAAACAGGAATGGATTGTAACAAATGGCTGTGAAGTAACATTGTCTGGGAAAGAGGTTAAGATTGATATTAAGCCAAAAGGATGTTCTTTTTCACAAGTTAAAATTAAGGATTCAAACAATAATATTACTTATGCTATTAAAATTTGTGCGATTGATATCCCAATAAGATATTTAGAAAATATTCAGACGGAATATTTTCTTTCTGTACCTCAAAATCTAAAACGCGCCACGATTCAGGTGTATGGCTTATCAAAACATTTAGTTATAAATCCGGGTAATGAAAATCTTATAAAAGCAGACGCATCATGTGATGGTGTATATGAGTGTAACTATAATCAAACATTGGATCTTAGTATTGGGGAGGAAGCAATAGATTCGGAAACTGGACATATGGATTGCATATTGAAGTGCGGAGCAGTTATGGTACCACTTCAGATACAGGATGAATTAGTAAAGCCAACAGAAATCACTGGAGTAGGTGTTTTTAAACGAAAACATACAGAAAAAAAGTCTCTTGAATACAGAGAAGAGCGCATTATATCTGGCACCACAGAGTTTTTTATTAAAGGGCAATTTCGTGTTACTTTAGCGAAGGAAAAACTTTTCATTGAAAATGGTTGGTGTGCTATTGAAGAAACTGTAGACGAAGTGAAAGAATATAAGCTTTTACTTCCCGACTATTTGAATCAAGCGTATTCTACGCTTATTAATGTATTAAGAAAAAAGAGAACATTGCCAAGTCTTGCCTATTACGATGAAGAACTTTTTGATGCGGCAACAAAGTATATAGAGGCTGTGGAAGAAGTTTTTGACTCAGTTAAGGCTGGAGATACGTTGAATACTCAGCAAAACCATGCTCTTTTACTCGGATGTATTATAAAGACATCTGATGAACAAGCAATAGCGATGAGTCCGCTACACCCGTTAAATGTTTTGTATCAGATGAAATTGATGAATGAACAGGATGTTGGAAGCGTTCGAGATAATCTGGTTGAAAAATTGACACCGTTGTCTTTGATCCCTTTTATCAAAGACACAGAAAAAAATTTGTACCATGCCATTGAACAGAAGCAGGTCCCTGAATGGAGATATTATGCCCCTATTTCAAACAAAAGATATCAGGGAACGAGAAATTTTATACAAAAACTTGTGTGCGATAAAATTGCACAATATAAAGAGCATTTTTCGTTTTTGTTTGATGGTCTGGGAAACAAGCAATTGCTTATTAATCTTGTAAATATGGGCGATTGCCGTGAAATTTTTCAGGGATTATTGAGATTTTATGTTCAGAATTTGAAGGATAATGTAGATCCAGATGATTTGTTGAACTTCGTCATTAACATATATACACCTGAAGGAATGGTCAATGAATTTACTCTTCTTTCGGATCAGCATCAGTTGAAAGAATACATAAAAGCGCAGTATCCAAGTGAAGATGTTGGTGAATTGGTACTTATTATGACGGGAAAGATTCGTTGCTGTTTTAGGAATCCGTTAGAAGGGCAATATCAATACGCACACTTGACTTTTTATGAGATGAAATCTTCGGAGGATACTGGATCAAGTCGGATGGATTCCATTACAACGGGCATTTCGTTGCATGGCTTAGTCTCTGGGATACCGTCTGTTCTTAATTCAGGATGGTATAAAACGGGATTTGGCTTGAAATATGCAGAAGGTAATCAGTTAGCTCGATTGGCAGCTTATTATAATGCGATGTATAGGGTGGCTTTTTCGGGAAGCTCGTATGAGCCTAATTCTTGTATTTTTACGGAAATTGAACAGGGGCAAGAAGAGCAGCTAGGAAAAATTTATTCTTCGTCAAATTGGGTAGTTTTTGTTGACCCTAAGGTGGATTTGTCCTTTTTCCAGAAAAAATCATCGCAAGATGATAATGTTATGATTATTCATTATAGTGACCAATATACGTCTTCAAGTGGGTATGATGATATCACTGTTACACAAAAATCAGATCAGTATAGTGAAATTATTTTTGATCAGTTACAGAAAAAAGGTGTTACAGCAGGACAGGATGACATCAAAGATATTATCAGTCTTTTTAATGCAATTAATGGAGGTTGGTTATTAAGACTCATAACCGCTAAAAAGCTTTCTGGAGCAGCAGACAGTTATTTTAGTCGTGAGAAAATGAGTATATTGTCTGCAATAAAAGTTTGCATGGCTTATTATGTACATTCAGATATTGTTTGGATTCCTGTTTCACTGGAAGAAATGTTGCGTGTGTCTGGTGGAGCTGGATTATCACAAAAGGAAGGTATTCTTTCAGCTAAGAATCTCGGATTTGAGCAGCGTGCAACAAGCGATGATATTTTGCTTGTTGGTGTTGAAGGACCAGAAGATCATATAAAAATATATATTCATCCAGTTGAAGTTAAAATTGGACAGAATTCTCAAGGGGTATTGGACAAGGCAAATTCACAGGTCCTTAATACCTATACAGGTTTGTGGAATGCTTTGTGGCCGAGAGAAGGAAAAGATACACTTGAAAGAAAAATGTCTAGAAATTTTTTCATTCAGTTGCTCATTGTTAGTTGCGAGAAACTGAAGCTTTATGAAATATATCCGGATATTAAGTGGGATGATATCTTAAAAGATTATCGGGAAAAATTGTTGAATGAGCAATATGAATTTTCTGATGAAATAGATCAGTATATCGGCAAAGGAACTATTATTTCTTTTGGAACGGATGTGCTGAATAAGCAAGGAAATATTAACGAAGATGTTTGTCTTTTGGAATTCCCAGAAAAAATGGGGTCTTCATACATGGTTCTTTCAGCAAGTGAAATAGAACAAGATCTAGAGAGGGATGCAAAAAATCTGCCGGATAGACTTAAAACAATGTATAAGCATACGGAAACCGTGGAAAAAAAGAAAACAGAAAGTGTTATTAGTAATACTTCTGAAGAAAATTGCAAGGTAACAATTCCTGCTAAAGAAACGGATATTTACCAACCTCCAACAAAATTGTTGAAGGTAGTAGAATCAGCTGTGGAATATGGGACTTTACATAAGAATGAGAGTGAAGAGGCATCAGAGGTGACAACAGAAAAAAAGATAGTAGGTATGTCTGTGCTTTTGGGAACTGATGTATCGTCTGGATCTGCTGTATATTGGTATCCAAATGATACAAATAAGCTATTTCATACTAATACTGGAATTATTGGCACCATGGGAACAGGAAAGACGCAATTTACAAAATCTTTGATCACTCAATTGCATCGTGACCAAGAACATAACATTGGTTCAGAGCCGCTTGGAATTCTTATTTTTGATTACAAGGGGGATTATAATGAAAGTAAGGAGGATTTTGTTAAAGCAACTGATGCGAAGGTATTAAAGCCGTATCATCTTCCATTTAATCCATTAGCATTAACCAAAGCGAATGTGTTTAAACCATTGCTTCCGATTCATGTTGCAAATGCATTTAAGGATACGTTGGCAAAAGTATATGGTCTTGGACCTAAACAACAAAATATACTGTTTCAGTGTATTATTGATGCATATGCCTCTAGAGGTATTATGCCTGGAAATTCGGACACTTGGGATAATACGCCGCCAACATTTGATATGGTGTATAATTTGTACTCGAATGATCAGGAAATTAAGAAAAATGATTCTCTTGCAGCTGCAATGGATAAGTTGTATCAATTCCAAGTGTTTGAAGGAAATTCTAATAAAACACAAGCTTTATTTGAACTACTTCAAGGGGTAGTCGTGATTGATCTTTCTGGGTACGATTCAGATATTCAAAGTCTGATTGTAGCAATAACGCTTGATCTGTTTTATTCTCAGATGCAGGCAGCGGGGTCTAGTAAGTTGGAAGGACAATACCGCCAACTATCAAAACTTATCCTTGTCGATGAAGCCGATAATTTCATGAGTGAAGGTTTTCCTGCATTAAAGAAAATTCTTAAGGAAGGTCGAGAGTTTGGTGTTGGAACAATTCTATCAACACAGTTTCTTAGACATTTTGGAACTGGAGATGACGACTATGCAAAGTATATCCTCACATGGGTGGTTCATAATGTTGCTGACTTGAAGTCTTCTGATGTTGAGTTTGTGTTTAAAACAGAGCCCAAAAGTGCTGAAAGTCAGAATTTATATAACGATATAAAAGAGCTTAAAAAGCATCACAGTATAATTAAAATTGGAAATGAAAAGCCAATTTACGTTGAAGATAAGGCCTTTTGGGAGTTGTATAAAGATTTAAAGCTGGATTGACTTAGCTGAACATTTGTGCTATATTTAAGTGGTCTACTTAAGTATAGCACTTTTTGTGTTTGTGGAGGAAAAAATGGATTTTGTATATAGATTTCCAGTCGCTAAAGGTGTTCAAGCTGGAAGAGAATATTATATCGGAATGGTTCCGCTTAAAATGATCTCACGATTGTTTCCAAACGAAGATGAATATGTGCTGCCAGAATATCGGGCCCAGCGAAAGCTGAATGCAACGCGAATCCCTGTGATTAGCAAGTATATACTTGAAAACAGAAATGATTATGTTTTTTCAGCTTTGGCAGCATCTATTGATGGCAGTTTTTCATTTATTCCAGCATGTGAAAATGCAGATATTGGGGTCCTTGAAGTCTCAATGGATGCTCGCTTTTTGATCAATGATGGGCAGCATAGGAAGGCTGCAATTCTTGAGGCTTTAAACGAAGATGAGACTTTAGGAGAAGAAACAATTTCAGTTGTTTTTTTTGAGGATACGGGGTTGACAAGGAGTCAGCAGATTTTCACAGATCTCAATAAACATGCAGTTAAAACATCAAATTCTATCAGTGAGTTGTACGATTCGCGAGATGACTTAGCTGTTGTAACTAGGCGTGTGATATCTCGTGTTGAATTCATTAATATATTTACTGATAAAGAGAAGGATATCTTGGGAAAATTTTCCTCAAATTTGTTTACGCTTAATACTTTTTATATGGCGAATAAAAAAATTCTTCAACGAGCTGATATTACGGATGACACAGAGAACTTTTTAATATCGTATTGGTCTGCTGTGGCGAATAATTTAATTCAGTGGAAAGAATTATTAAATAAAGAAATTAGTAAGATCGATTTAAGAGAAAATTATATTATTACCCAGTCTGTTGTGATGCGGGCTCTTGGGAGAGTGGGAAATTATTTCTTTAATCATCCGGAGTTGAATATGGAAGATTCTCTTCGCGGTCTTCAAGATATTAACTGGAAACGAAATGCTGATCAATGGTATTTGAGAACAATCAAAGCAAATGGGCATATGATTAGCAATGAAACAGCTGTAATATTGACTAGTAATGTTATAAAACTTACTCTTGGAATTGATTTGGACAAAGATGAACAAGAGCGAGAAGAAAAATTTAAAAATACTGTCCAAAAATAAGTGGACATAATAGAAGGGAATGGCAGGCATGGGTTACACAACCTATAATAGTAGTTCACATGAGATGATAACTAAGGATATAATTGACGGTTTGATGGAAACCGTGAGAAATCTGTATTTGGCTGATGATATACCATGGGTTATTGGATATTCTGGTGGAAAAGACAGTACAGCAACGTTGCAATTGGTTTGGCTTGCAATCAAAGAATTGCCAGAGAAACAGCGGAATAAAACAATACATATTATTAATACAGATACACTTGTTGAGTCACCAGTAGTTGCAAGATGGGCGCAGCAGTCGTTAGAGAGGATGCGTGCCGCAGCAAAAGCAGATGGATTACCTTTTGTTCCTCATCGACTGATTCCAGAATATGACAATACGTTCTGGGTAAATTTAATAGGGCGTGGATATCCATTTCCTAGAAAAAAATTTAGATGGTGTACAGACCGTCTTAAGATCCAACCGGTAAATAAGTTTGTTAAGGAACGAATAGCCGAACATGGAGAGATTATTATGGTTCTTGGAACTCGCAAAGCGGAAAGTGCTAATAGAGCTAGAACTATGGCTTATTATGAAAAAAAGCGTGTTAGAGAGTTGTTGAGTCCAAATCCTACTCTTGTGAACGAATTAGTATTTGCACCGTTGGCAGAATGGACTGATGACGATGTTTGGGTTTTTCTTATGCAGTATAAAAATCCGTGGGGATACTCAAATCAGGAGTTATTAACTCTTTATAGAGGTGCAACTGCGGACAATGAATGCCCTCTTATGGTTCAAAAAGATTTGCCGAGTTGTGGCCGTAGTAGATTCGGGTGTTGGGTATGTACCATGGTTGAAAAGGATAAGTCCATGGAGGCTATGATCGCAAATGATGATGAAAAGGCGTGGATGACACCGTTGCTTGAATTTAGAAATGAGTTTGGCGATGAGGAAAAAGATCGAAACCGCCGGAGTTTTCGAAAAATGGATGGTTCCTTACAAGGCAGTTATGGACAATTGCATCATGGACCCTATAAAAAGAAATATCGTGAAGCATGGCTGAAACGATTACTTGAGATACAAAAGGAAATTAATGAGAATGGACCGGAAGATTTTGCAGAACTTAAATTAATTACAATGCAAGAACTTCAGATTATTCGAAGAATATGGGTGTTTGATAAACATGAATTTGATGATTCGCTTCCACGAATTTATGAGGAAGTTACGGGAGAAAAATTTGTTGACCATGAGTGGGTAGGTTCGGAAGCTTTTAGAAAAGATGAGTGGGAAATTTTGAAGGACATATGTGCTGATTTATATCCTAATGAAGAACTTACTTTTGAAATGATGTATAGTCTTATAGATATTGAAAATCAAGCAAATAGTTTAAATCAACGTAAGGGAATTCTTGATAATTTGGAGGCTTGCATTACACATACCTTTTATACAAATGAAAAGGATGCAACTCAGTATTATCAAGAGCGCGTGGCTAGAAAAAAACAACTTGGTGGTAAATACAACGAAAAATTTTTTGCTCAAATGCAAAATGAAGGTGAGGAGTTTGAGAATGAAGAAAATAGCGGTGAGGATGCCATATACGATGGAGGTGAAAATTAATGATTATAACCAGGTTAACCTTGAATAATTTTGGTGTATATGCAGGCCTAAATACGTTTGGATTTGAAAATCAGAAGCCAGTGGTGTTGATAGGAGGAATGAATGGTCGAGGAAAGACTACTTTTCTTGAAGCAGTATTATTGGCTTTATATGGTGCAAATTCTTTCGCCTATAATGAAAGTAAATATCACACATATGGACAATATTTAAAAGCCTATGTTAATAAATCAGATGGCTCTATGGAAACCTATGTAGAGCTTGAATTTAAACTTGAAGAGAATACTCAGGAAAGATATCTTGTACATCGGTCTTGGTCTGGGGCAGGACAAAGAACAAGAGAAAAAATAGAAGTATTTAAGGATGGAGAGGCAAATACTTTTTTGACAGATAACTGGTCTATGTTTATGGAAAATATTCTTCCTAGTGGTTTGTCTAATTTCTTTTTCTTTGATGGCGAGAAGATCGCTGAGCTGGCGGTTGAAAGTACAAATGCTCAGATGAAAGAATCAATCAAGGCGTTATTAGGTATTTCGGTATTGGATGTGTTAAGTAATGATCTTGCAAGGATTATTGCGAGAACTTCTAAGCAGTCTGAAGATCAAATTAAGACAAAAGAACTTGATTTACTGCGAGAAAAAAAGAATCAAGCGGATGTTACTCTTCAGGTTACGGACGAACATATTGCTGAGCTAAAAAAGAAACTGGAGGAACTTAAAAAGAAATTAGAAAAGAAAAGGATTGAATATACAGCAAAAGGTGGAGATATTATTGCTCAAAAGCAGGATTTATTTAATCAAAGAAATATACATGCCCTTAAGGTTGAGCAGAGTAGAGAACAAATGGTAAATTGTGCTGCAAGTGAACTTCCATTGCTATTAGTCAGAAATCTTCTTGTGCAGATACAGAGACAAGCACAAAAGGAACATGAAACTAAAATACTTAGTTTTGCTGTGGATAAGGTAAATACGATTTTTTCTGATTATATAGCTAATTCAGCTGAGAATTTGGATAGTATTCGAGGTTTTATCAATTATGTGGAGGAAACAGCGAAGAAGGAAGGCACAGACATTGTTTTCGATATTTCTGATGCTAGCTTGTATCAGTTAAATACTCTTATAGGAACAGGTTTTAACAATGCTAAGGGGCAAGCACTGCAAGCATTGGCGGAATGTTTTAAGAGTCAGAGCAAGGTTGATGAAATTGACAGTTATTTAAGCGTTGATATTGATGAAAGTGCACTTACAAAACTTTATAAGAAAATTAAGACACTGGAACAAGAAATAATAGACTGTGAGGTTTCTCTGGAGGCAGAACAAAAAAAACGTACGAGTTTGCATGGAGATTCAATCCGAGCGAACGCAGATTATAACCGCTTTGTTGAGAAACTCCTTTCAACTCTTGAGCTTGGCGATGACGGAGATCGTGTCTTGAAATATTCGCATTATGCATCTAAAATATTGGATGCATACAAAGTGCGGCTTCAGGAACGAAAAATTGGTGTCTTGGCTAAAACAATGACAGAGTGCTATAAACAGCTGGCAAATAAGAAAAATCTGATTAACAAAATTCAAATGGATGCAGTAACATTAGATTTTGAATATTTGAATGCAGATGGAAATGTGGTACCTAAAGAATCACTTTCAGCAGGAGAAAAGCAGCTGATGGTAATTTCACTATTATGGGCCTTGGCAATTTGTTCTAATAAAAAATTGCCAGTTATTATTGATACGCCATTATCGCGAATGGATTCTAATCATAGAATTTCTTTGATTACAACGTATTTCCCACAAGCAAGTGATCAAACAATTATTTTGTCTACAGATTCTGAAATTGATGCTAGATATTATGCAGTTATGAAAGAGAATGTTGGGGACGAATTTACGCTTGTGTATGATGATGCAAAGAAGTGTTCAACTATTCAGAAAGGCTATTTTATAGGTGAAATTCATGATAATTAAACAAATAAAATTGTCAAATCAGGCAAAGGAAAAATTGTCTAGATTAAAGGGTAAAACCGGAATAAAGAATTGGAATGTATTATGTAGATGGGCTCTTTGCTATTCTCTTGGTGAGGGTACGATGCCTACAGATATTCCAATCAATTCTGATAGTAATGTGGAAATGTCTTGGTTTACATTTGCTGGTGAATACAGTGAATTATATGAGGCATTGGTAAAAGAGTGGTGTATTAGTAAAGGGCTGCCTACGGATGATGAGACAATAGCAAAATATTTTAAGCTTCATTTGGAACGTGGTATCGGTTATTTATCGGGAACTAATTTTATCAGAAACTTGGATGACCTTTTAAATCTTGCAATAGAAGTATAGTTGTATAAGGACATACTTTGATTTTACTGCATCTGCGCAAATGTATTTGATTGAAAAGATAAGAAAATTGATTTCAAAGAGAAAAGTGTTGGATGTAGGCACTGATGATCTGGGTGTGAAAACTGCACTTCTGGATCATCAGTGGGCGTATTCTGCGAGAATAGAGTCTATTCGATTATAGCATATCTTTACAATACAGATTTATTAAAAGTAAAGATAAGTTGATTAAAATTGTCATAAAAGAGAGGCAAATATATGAGTGTTTATTTGGATTATAATGCATCAGCACCTATAGATGAACGAGTGCTTGATGTAATGATAAATGTATATAAAAATAATCTAGGAAATGCTGACAGTCGAACACATGGATTTGGAGAATCAGCGAGAAATGTGGTTGAAACGGCGAGAAAGCAAGTTGCAAGTCTTTTAGGTGTAAAATCAGATGAGATCTTTTTTACAAGTGGAGCAACTGAGAGTAATAATATAGCAATACAAGGTCTTAGAGAATATGCTGAAAAGACAGGGAAAAAACATATTATCACGACATCAGTAGAACATAAGGCTGTATTGGAAACAGTAAAGCATTTAGCTAAGGAAGGTTTTGATGTTGATATTGTTTCACCAGACATTTCTGGAAGAGTTAGCGCTGAACAAGTTTTGTCTAAAGTTAAAAGTAATACATTATTGGTCAGTGTTATGCATGTAAATAATGAGACAGGAATGATTCAACCGGTAAAAGAAATTGGAGAATGGTTGCAAGAAAGAAACATATTATTCCATGTTGATGCAACACAGAGCTGTGGAAAGTTGGTTGAGGAAGTTCGACAATTAAAATATGATATGTTGTCGTTTAGTGCGCATAAATTAATGGGACCACAGGGAGTTGGTGTTTTGGTTCTAAGAAAGAAAGCCTATAAACTTCCACCGATAAAACCTATTAGTTATGGGGGACAACAGGAACATGGCATTAGACCAGGAACAATACCTGTAGCATTGGTTGCTGGCTGTGGAGCTGCGTGCGAAATTGCTGAAAAAGAATATGAGAAAAATGAGAAACATTCAAAGAAAATAAAAGAAGCGTTAATTGATTTGCTAGAAAAATCAGGAATGAAGTATTATGTCAATGGTACTTTGGATAAAAGTATTTCAAGTACGTTGAATATTTGTATAGATGGTGTTGCATCAGAAGCGCTTATGATATCAACAAAACAGTTTTGTGCTTTATCGAATGGCTCAGCATGTACTTCAAGAAATTATTCACCTAGTTATGTGTTAATGGCGATGGGAATGCCAACAGAACAGATTGAAAATTCAATTCGAATAAGTTGGGGACCAGATACTGATAGGAATGAGGTATTGAAAAATTTTGCTGAATTATTGAAGATAGCAAAGCAGATCAAGGGTTAGAAATAAGATTACACTGAGGGATGAAATGAAGAAAGAAAGAACAATAGTTGAAGCAATTGAGAAAGTTTTAAAGGAAAATAACAAAGGTATGGATTATAGAGAAATTTATGCAGCTGTTATTCGAGATAATTTATATGAGTTTGGGGCGAAAAATCCTCAGGCGGTTTTGCATTCAGAAATAAGGAGACATTGTAAAGGTATTGATTTCCCAACAGCTTCACCAATTAAGTATTTTAAACTAATTGAATGCATTAAAGGTGTTAATTATTATGGTTTAGATGATTCAGAAAATGTTAAATTAAAAAGTTCAATAGAAAATGAGCATTTGAATGTTAATGATGAAATATTGCCTGAAGAAAGAATGGTGAAGGCTTATGAGCTATATATAAAGGATTTAAAGAATACATTGATAGATAAAATAAGGGAATGCCATCCAAGTTTTTTTGAAAAAATTGTTGTAGATTTGCTTTTGGCTATGGGATATGGATGTGATGATAAATCTGGTCAGGTAATAGGAAATTCACATGATTGTGGAATTGATGGTATTATCAGTGAGGATAAATTGGGATTAAATTTAATTTATATACAGGCCAAAAGATACAATGAAGGTAATAATGTTGGGAGACCAGAGGTACAGCGATTTATTGGTGCTATGCAAAAAGCAGAAAAAGGTGTTTTTATTGCAACGTCAAAATTTACAAAAGAAGCGATCGATTTTGTTAATGCAGAGACACGAAAACATATTCGCTTGATTGATGGAGAAACATTAGTTGATCTTATGATTAAAAATAGTGTTGGACTGGAAATGGTTAAGAAATATGTTATTTATAGAATTGACGGAGACTATTTTGAGGAGAATATGTGAGGATAGAAATTTAGTTATGTTTTGAAAGAAAATAATTAATTTGGCAATACATGAGCATCTGGTGACTGTCCGTGCGTCCAGCTAAGGGCTTACAATCCGGCGGGTGGAAATCCCGTCAAATAAACTGCTAAACACAGCATTTGAAGTGAGTCTTGAGCGTATTACAGTAATGTAATGGGCTAAGCGTAGACAGCAAGGTTGCAGGGGAGTTATTGAGCACTGAAATCCCGAGAGCATAAAGAGTTTGATCACCTTATGCAGAAAAATCTCAGGAGATTAGAGCCAGAAAAGAAGAGAATTTTGCAAGAAAAATGGGGGATAACATAGAATTGACGTATGTGAAGAGGGGATAATAATTAATATTTAAAGAGGTGTTAATAGTGAATTTTCATACATTTATAGATTGTGGTGTCTTGGATAATTGCAACTATGCTGAAGTAGTGCAAGTTATATTATTAAGAAAAAAGGATAACGTTTGTTGGAATTATTTTACACATATACTGTTTTCAACGTGTTTTTCTGCACCATATGGAAGCGAATTTTTAACAGATAGTCCTATAAGTGTTAATTCGGAATATAAGGTTATTATAACAAAAGAAGTAATTGCAAAACAAAATGTTTTGGATATTTTAAAAAATGCGGAAGAAAGTCAAACATGGAAATGGAAAGAGGACAAAGCATTATTAGATAATGTATTTCCGATTAGCTTACAATTTATTCCAGAAACAGATCCTACTGGTAGTAAGACATCTGATAGTACGTTAGTGCCAATAGAACTTGCCTTGTATGGTTCCAATTTTTCAGGTGGATATTATTTGTGCGAATTATTCAGTGCAAAAACTGTATTATCTACGTCTTTATCGATGGTTGATAGAAGAAAAATACAGGAAGTAATTAATAAGGCAAAATTAAGATTTGACATTGAAAGTCTTTCAGATAGGATAGGAAATATTGTTTGCAAAATTCCAATGGATATTATTAGACATAAACCAGTTAGATTAAGTCCAGAGCGGGGTATAGCAGGTCAATTTATTCTAAAAAATAGTTGTAATGAACCAATAGAGTGTTTGCTGCAAATTATACTTGAAAATGATAATACCATTATGGAAACTAGAGTAGAGGATATGGTATTTTCTGAGCAAGGCGAGATCAAGGAATACAGCATAGATCCAAATAGATACAGTAATAGAATAATTCTTTCAGATAAGAAATCAGGAATAATATATTACTCAGCTTTAAGAGATTATTCATTTGGAAGCAATTATTATTCGATGATTACTCCGCCGCAGTATGGTAAACAGTCATCATTAAAGAGAACCATTGTAATTGATGATGAAGATATAGAAATTGAGCTAACCAAAATAGCTGGCTTTGGAAAAGTTTTTATAGAAAAAGAAATATATGAAATGGAAAAACGCCAACATAAATGGATGACAGAATATGAGTATAAACATTATTTTTTTAGAAGTTTTGTAGCTGGACAGCAGAAGGAAGCCATACAAACAGTAATTGATATTTGTAATGATAGAGATCTTTGGTGGGATTTAAAAGAAGTGTGGCTAGTGGATCCATATTTGTCGGCGGATGATATTTTGAGAACAGTGGTCTATTGTGAGAAATATGGGATTAGCATAAAGTGTTTAACTCATGTTGCATCCATTAATGGAAATCGAGAAACAAGGATAGAGGCTACGAAAAATGAAAACTTATTTGAAGCAACAGTGTCGCAGTATAACAGAATTCTTAAGAAGGCACTAAATAAGCAAAAAGACTTAAAGTTAGAATACAGGACTGTAGTTGGAATGACAGGAATTCCTTTTCATGACAGATACTTAATTTTGAAATATGGTTTAAATAAATCGAGAGCCTGGTCTCTAGGAATATCTGTGAATTCGTTAGGAAAGAGTCATCATATTATACAGATAGTGCAGTCTCCGATAGATGTAATAGAAACGATCGATTCCATATGGAATCAGTCTTTAGGTGAGGAGTGTTTGATTTTTAAGAACTAAATCTTGCTAAAAAACGGTGCCTGTCCGTGCGTCCAGCAAAGGGTGTACAATCCGGTGGGTGGAAATTCCGTCAAATAAGCTGCTAACCACAGCATTTGAAGCGAGAAAAAAGTGCCTGTCCCCGGCAAAAAAATATAAACTTTATAAAAGTTCTATAAACAAAAGAATATATTTTGTGCAGAGGAGTCTGAGCAGCAGCCCGAGAGGGTAGCGTGTTACTGCTCAGCTCAACTTATCAAGAGAGTGAAAAAATAGGATGACAACGGTTGTAATTAGTGCTATACTTAATCCAGTGTCAAGGGTAAGTACACCTCATTAAATATGTCCAAAATGTTAACAAGGACATCCAGTGCCTGTCCCCGGCAAAAAATGGTGAGTATAACCGCACACGAGAAAAATGGCAGCTCAGCGACAAGTTGTTTGAGATTGCCACGAGAGCTGTGAGTGATGATCGTACCAAGCGTCAGCAATCAATCAGACAGTTCACGGCAGAATGGGAGGCGGCACAATAATGAAAGCTATCGCATTTTGCGGACTTGCGTGTTGCGTTTGCTCCGAAAATAAAGGCTGTGTAGGTTGCCAAGACGGAGGCTGTGAAAGCCACGGCTGGTGCAAAAACTATAACTGTTGTAAAGAAAAAGGGCTGAACGGCTGTTGGGAATGTTCTGAATTTCCTTGCACCGGATGTATGCTTGATAAACCCCGTATTCGTGCTTTTGCAAAGTTTGCAAGAAGATACGGTGTAGAGGAACTTGAAAAATGCCTCCTTAGAAATAAGGAAAAAGGCATTGTTTATCACTATGAAGGTCAGCTCGTTGGCGACTACGACAAGTGCCAGACCGAAGAAGAAATCATTGAAATGATTAAGACCGGAAATAAGCTGTTCGGTCTGCCGTGTTACTGTGGTCATGATTGTTCAAAGTGTGTTACCTATATTGCAACGCAAACTAATAATGAAGATCTGCGCAGACAGGCTCAGAGCTTTTATAAAGAGAGTTTTGGACTTGACATTCCTCTTGAAAAATTCTACTGCAACGGTGGCAGATCAAAGAACGTGTTTGAGTTGTGCAAGGAGTGTCCCTTCAAAAAGTGTTGTATAGAGCGAGGTATTATTGTCAAAGTTGGCGGTAATGGTGATCCCAATCATCCTGCGTACACTCATAAAATTGTTTATGATTATAAAACCTTGTGTGCTGCCTTTGAAAAAGCGGGTTTTGTTGTTGATCTGCTTGAATACTGCGATGAAAACGGAACATTCCATTATAAATACTGGAATGAACTTGATGGAAAAATCGGACGTTCATTACGTTTTGACACACGAAATAAAGACGGCAAACTGGGCATGGTGTCGATTATTATTGATGCCAAGAAGCCGATAGTTATAGGAGAAAAATAATGGCGACTTGGATTACACACTTAATGATTGCGGATGGCGTTCTTGAACGTATTCCGAACTTAGATAGACATGGTTTCTGCGTTGGTAATATCGCACCGGATTGCAACGTAGAAAATGAAGATTGGACAGCCTTTACGCCGTCCAGAGAAGTAACGCATTGGATGCAGAGTGAGCGAAAGAAAGCCTCGGATTGCGATGCTTTCTGCGACGAGTACATCTTGAAGCGTAAAGACAAAATCAAATCTGCAGAAGAATATGCGTTTCTGCTCGGCTACTACTGTCATTTGATTACTGATGCAGCGTTTCAAGCTATGATCCGAGACGATGATCGGGTTAAAGCGACATGGATGCGCATTAAGGCAGACGAAGAATTGCGTGTTGCCGCTGTCGGTATGGATGAAACGTGGGATTCAGTAAAAAGACTCATTCCCAAGAAAGAGCATATGCGTGAGATCTACGAAATGGAGGCAGAGTATCTGAGCGATCATCCGAACTCCGGGTATCTCACAGAAATTCTTCCGTTAAAATCTTTCCTCGATTATATTGATTATCTTCCAAAAGGTAGTATCGTCCGTAAGATCGGCGTGATGGGTTATTTGCCCGAACTTGATAAATCAATAAATAAGTTTATTACTATGTCAAGAGACGAGTATGCAAACTTTGTAGAAGATACGATACAACTTGTAATTCAACAGTTTGTTGAGAAAAAATTGATGTGAGAATACATAATTATTGAACAATTTGTAACTTTTGCAGAAAGCCCCCTTGACAAATTCCGTCTTGTTATGAGAGCGCTGAGTGACCAACAAATTCTTCATATCTACGGAGATACAACATTAGAGTATCCGGAAACGCTACAATATGTAAAACGTTTTCGCAAAGAACATCCTAAGACACCATTTTTGATTAGCCGTAATAATGATAAAGACTTTTATGATCTTTGTGAGAAAACGAGTGGACCGCCTAGTAGAGTTATGAGATGGTGCTGTACTATTTTTAAAACTGGTGCAATACAAAGAAAGATTACTTCTATTTTTAAAGGAAAGAAAAAAGTCCTTATGTTTAATGGACTGCGAAGAAATGAATCCAAGGCAAGAAGTAAGTATGAGCGAGACACAGGAGAAACAAAGATTGCAATTCAAAAGGGAGCATCGCCAATCATTGATTGGATGAACTTTGATGTTTGGCTATACATATTAACGACAGGTGTTGATATCAACAATGCCTATTTCTTTGGATATGAACGAGTTGGCTGTTGGTGCTGTCCAAATAATGGAAACTGGTCTGAAGTATTATCAAGTATTTACATGCCAGAGCAATATAATCGTTTTCATAATATGCTGGTTGAGTTTGCAAAAAAAATTGGAAAGCCAGATCCAGAAGTGTATGTGGCAGAAGGAGGATGGAAAGCAAGACAGGGAGGAAATGGTTTGGAGTATGCCAAGACTTCTGTGCTTACATTTGAACCATGTGCGCTTCAGGAAAATACAATCAATTTTGAATTGCAAAAACCAATTGATGAAGGTTTATATGAATTGTTCAAACCATTCGGTTATCTGAATAGAGAGCTTGGAAATAAGCGTCTTGGGGAAATTTATGTTACGGATAAAAATGGAAAGCTGCTTTTAAAATTACAGGGACATATTGGAAGCCGTACTTTGAAAGTAAGTATGTTGGACAAGACAGCTGGTCATTGCAATAGCTTTTCTGCATTAGATAAAAAGATAAAATGTCAGATTACAAAATATCAGATGTGTATGGGATGTTTGGCATGTGAAAGTGTCTGTGCGAAAGGTGCAATTAGCATTGTTATAGACAGAGAAGGAATGAAGTCATATAAAATTCACGATAGCAAATGTGTGCGTTGCGGAGAATGCATCGGACACTTTGATGGCGGATGTTACATGCGCCGCGTAATGACGATAAAGAGGTAGAAAAATGGCATTAGCAAAGTATAGATTAAAAGGACATGAATCTTTTATCTTAAGAGAAGGATGGATTACAAAGGCGCTATTTGCAATAGATAGGGATCCGCTACTTTTTACTGTATCAGCAGGAGCAGATGCACTTGGAGTAGGAACGAATATGGCAAAATCAATTCGTTACTGGATGCGTACTGCTGGATTAACAGATGAAAGTCAGGCTACGGGAGTACATCTGACGGAACTTGGTAGAACTATTTTGCAATGTGATCCTTATTTAGAAGATATTTTTACATTGTGGATTATTCATATTAATATTGCAACAAATTATAAATTGGCCACCAGCTGGAATGCGGGCATTACGTGCCAGACCCCGGCAAAAAAGTATAAACTTTATAAAAGTTCTATAAACAAAAGTTTACATTTTGCACAGAGGAGACTGAGCAGCAGCACGAGAGGGTAGCGTGTTACTGCTCAGCTCAACTTATCAAGAGAGTGAAAAAATAGGATGACAACGGTTGTAATTAGTGCTATACTTAATCCAGTGTCAAGGGTAAGTACACCTCATTAAATATGTCCAAAATGTTAACATGCACGAAAAACGGCTGCTGTCAGAATATTCTGATAAATACCTGCAAAAACAGGCTCTGGAAACCGCATAAAACCTAGGTTTTTGAAGGGGTACCGTAGAAATGAGGTATAAGCTCGAGAGGGCATTGAAACAATTTATTGCCTAACCCAATAGTCAGCCAATCGTGTAACAACTCAAGCCCGTGAGGGCATTGAAACGCTCAAATCTTTACTCACAGTTTTGACAAAAGTCGTAACAACTCAGGTACATCCAGTGCCTGTCCCAGGCAAAAAAATATAATATCCAAAGAAAGGTGAAGCTATCATGTCAGTGTCTAAAGATTAATTTGAATTAACACGAAAACAAAGCTTGATTCTAATAAAAAAGGGATGAAAATAAACAAAGCCTGATAATTGAAAATAAAATTTCTGTCTTAGCTGATGTCGGTAAATTCAGGTTAAAATGGTGAGTAAGAACCATTAGAACCATGAAATGAGCCATGTCTGGTAGTAAATGACAAATAAATACCGATAGTCCTTCGGTTAATCAGTTGTCAGTCAACAAGACTGGCAGTATAATGATAGATAGTGTACATGTCAAAAAGTCAGACAGAAAAGCCAACAGATTTAACTGTGGTCGTATGTCAAGCATATTAATGTACAAATCAGACGGAGGTGAAACCATGCTTTTATTAAACAAAACTTTGCTGAGACTGGCAAGGGGGCTGTGGCAATGGATTCTTGCGATTGCCGCAGTCAGTTTTTTGACGCTTGTTGGAACAACAGCGCTAGCGGAAATTGTTTCGCAGTTTCTGGGCAGTTTGTTCGAGCCACAGGTGGTATTAAGTACAGTAAAAAGTGCGGTCGGTGCGGCATTTCTCGCATCGGTATTTACGTTTCTTGCGCAGCTTGTCAAGGGACTTATCGAATACAAGACGGCGGCAAAGGCGCGAAGCATCATGCGAAAAACAATCTTTTCAAAGGTGATGGAACTCGATGCGGGCGGCATTGAAAAGATCGGGCCGACATCAGCGATTACCGCGGCGGTCGATGCGGTGGAGCAGATGCAGGCGTATTTTAGCAGCTATCTGCCGAGCCTGATTTTTAGTGTGATCGCGCCGATTTACCTGTTTTTCCATCTGAAGAATATTTCCCTTATCGTGGCCGTGCTTCTTCTTTTTGTATCGCTGATCCTTTTTCCACTTCATAATGTATTTCGTGGAAAAATTGAGGCGCTCAGAAAGACGTATTGGCGTTCATTAGATGATATGACCGGTTATTACATGGATGGTCTTCGCGGATTGACGACACTGAAACTGTTTGATCGTGACCGTGAGCATTCCCGCGTGCTCGGTGAGAAGGCAGATGTGTTAAACAAAAATATCAATGCCTTCATGAAAATCAATTTCACATCCTTCCTTGTGACCGAGCTTTTGATCTATGCGGCCATCACGGTTTCACTTGTGATTTGCATTACCGGAATGCGAAATGGTGATATTACAATCGCGCAAGCACTTACCGTTTTGATGCTTTCCTATAGCTATTTTTCTGCGATTCGTCAGTTGATGAGTGCTTCTCACAGCGCACTGACGGCGATCTCTGCGGCAGGAAAGGTGGAGGAGATTTTGCAGACCGATACGTCTCGTCCGTACAATCCAGAGCTTCCGGCCGATCCAGAGCATTTTGACGGAATTCGCATGGAGCATGTGTCTTATGGCTATGAGGGCCGCAGCAGAGCGCTACAGGATGTGTCACTGACGATTCCAAGAGGTTCGTCGGTTGCACTCGTTGGTTTGTCCGGCTGTGGAAAATCAACGGCGGCATCGCTTTTGATGCGTTTTTGCGATCCAGATCAGGGTACGATTTTTATCGAAGGAAAGGAGTATCGAAGCGTCACACCGCAGCAGCTTCGCACAAACATTGCCATGGTTCCGCAGCAGGTCAATCTGTTTTCGGGAACCATTCGTGAGAATCTATTGCTCGCCGATCCAAACGCAAACGATGAAAAATTAAAAGAAGCGTTATCGGAGGCTGGACTTGGCAGCTTTTTAAAGACGCTTCCAAAAGGACTCGACTCGGATGTGGGAAATGCAGGAGCAGCGCTTTCCGGTGGACAGCGCCAAAAGATGGGAATTGCTAGAGCACTGCTTTCAGAGGCACAGTATATGATCTTTGACGAGGCTACTTCAAGTGTCGATCCGCAGAGTGAGCGTGAGATCTGGGAGACGATCGGCCGTTTGTCAAAGACGAGAACGCTCATCATCATCTCGCACAGAATGTCCACGATTCAGAATGCAAATTGTATTTATGTACTGGAAAAAGGAGTGGTGGCTCAGCGTGGAAGTCATGCAGAGCTGATGCAGCAGGGCGGCTTGTACCGTGAGCTTGTAACGCGCCAGCAGGCAATGGAGGTGGCAGAATGAAACGAAAATTTAGCTATTCAATTGGAGAGATGAACCGCCGCCTGCTTGCAATCGGAAAATCCATCCGTGGTTATCTGGTGATTTCGACGCTTTCAAGTATCATTGGTGCACTAGCGCATATGGGTCTAATGGGCTTTGGTGCATTGTGGCTTCTTGCCGCCGCAGGCTTTTGCGGCAACTTTGCCCTGTATGGAATACTGACCGTTGGCTGTGCGATTTTGATTGCAGTGAGTCGTTATTTGGAGGGCGTATTTTCTCATATGGGCGCATATGGCATTCTTGCCAAGATGCGAGTGCAGCTATTTGACTCGATTGACCGCGTGGCCCCGGCATGGCTGATTGGAAGGGAGACGGGCGATCTGATGAACATTGCTGTGTCGGATATCGAGACGCTAGAATTTTTCTTTGCGCACACAATTGGTCCGATGTTTACCGTAATTTTGCTTCCGCTTACAACGGTAATTCTGGCATTTTGCGTCAATCCGTTGTACGCATGGGTCCTAATTCCAATCTATCTTATGATCAGCGTGGTGCTTCCGTTTTCGGCGCTTAAGGCTGGACGTGGAATCGGAATGCGCTATCGAGAACGCCTTGGAATACTTAAATCAAAGATTCTTGAGAGCGTTTACAGCATCCGCGATATTCAGATTTTTGGAGCAGGAGAGCGAAAGGCAGAGGAGATCCAACGGGCAAATGATGAGGTCAATCATGCATCATTTTGGCTGACACTCCATCGCCAGACGGTCGCATCATTTCCAAATTTCTTTGTCTATCTGGCACGAATTTTGATTCTGGTGTGCGCAGGCGTGCTCGCTTCGCGTGGCATCAACAATCCAGTTGGAACGATTGCACTTTCCTTTGCGGCAACAGCATCGCTTTCGTCCACCTTTAACCTGACCTTCGTGGTGACAAGTCTGTTGGAAACTTACGGTGCGGCAGAGCGTATCTTCCAAATCGAAGATACATTGCCGGAAACAACAGAGCCAGAATCACCTGTTTCCTGCGGTGAGATTCAGACAATCGAGTTTCGTGATGTCAGCTTTTCATATCCGGGCACCGAGAAGAAGATTCTCGACCATATGAATTTAATCATTAAAAAGGGCGATCAGATTGGAATCGAGGGCGAATCCGGTGCAGGAAAATCAACTATTCTTCGCCTGCTGCTTCGCTTTTATGCACCGAATGAAGGCCAGATTTTACTCAATGGAATCCCAAGCGAGAAAATTAGTTTTGCCGAGCTTCATAAGCGAATCGCATTTCTTGAGCAGGATACCTATCTGTTTGATGATACCATCGCGGCGAACATTGCAGTCGCAAAGCCGTCGGCAACGTCAGAGGAGATTCGGCTTGCGGCAAAGCGGGCTGGAATCGACGATTTTATTGAGACACTTCCGGATGGGTATGATACCGATATGGGTCAGATGAATGCACGCCTTTCGGGAGGAGAGCGCCAGCGTATTGGAATCGCCAGAATCTTTCTTCGAAATCCCGATATTTGCCTAATGGATGAGCCGTCAAGTGCGCTCGATGCGCTTCACGAAAAGGAACTGCTGCACACACTTCAGACCGAGTATGCCGATAAGACCATTCTTCTTATCTCACATCGTAGCAGTACGCTGACTGGATGCAACCGAATCCTAAAAATGCAGGATAAGACGGTGAAGGAAAAATAAAAGTAATGGAAGCAACGATTTACAGAAGCTAAATTTGTATAGTCCTGAGTTGTTAATTAAAAAAAGAAAAAACAGAGACAATTGCTAAAACAACTGTCTCTGTTTTTTCTTCCCTATTGTTTTATAAAGACGTATTTTTCTTACTCAGTGCAAGGCAGATCGCCATTCCGACAAACGCAATACCACTCCACATAAGCAAAGTAGCACTCCAACCGCTATGCTCGGAGAAGATTGCGATCGCGTAAACAGAAATGGAGCTTCCAACGTAGGTAAAGGAATTTAAAAGTCCGGACATAAACGAAATTTTACCGTATTTTTTAAATTTCAGTGGCATGATGTAGGTCATAATCCAGTTTACGCCGTGCATACAACCTGTCAAAAGTGCCGATAAAAAGATCGTGGACATCTAGTGCCTGTCCCCGGCAAAAACGGTCCTAAATGAGGTTAATTATACTTTTATTTTTTCCGTATATATGGTATAGTGGTTCCCATAGGAAGGTGAAAAGAAAGATATGAAAATATATAATATGGGGTCTTTAAATATTGATTATGTATATCGAGTACCGCATTTTGTTCAGCCAGGTGAAACGATTTCCTCTTATGGAAGAGAAATTTTTGCTGGCGGAAAAGGATTGAATCAATCAATTGCGCTTGCTCGCGCAGGTGCACAGGTAATTCATGGTGGTATGATTGGACCAGATGGCGCATTTTTAAAGGAACTATTGGAAGATTCTGGTGTGGATACCATACATATATGTACACTACAGGAAGCGAGTGGTCATACGGTGATCCAGGTAGATGAGCAGGGACAAAATTGTATCATTCTTTATGCGGGAACAAATCACTGTGTTACGAAAGCATATTTGGATGAATTGTTAAAAGATGCTTCTGCAGGTGATTTCATGCTGATTCAAAATGAAATAAATTGTCTAAAAGAGGCAATGGAAATCGCACATAAAAAGAAGATGTACATTGCGTTTAACCCATCACCAATAAGCAAAGAGCTTTTTACGCTGCCATTGTCTTATGTTGATTGGTGGTTTTGCAATGAAATCGAGGGCGCTATATTGTTTGGAAAAAACCAAAAACAGAAAATGGCAGATCAAATAGCGATGGATCCGGAAAAGATCATGCAGCAGTTTCAAAAACAATATCCGCAGAGCCATCTGATTTTAACTCTTGGAAAAAAAGGAAGTTATTATTGTGATAAAAAGGATATTATTTTTCAACCTGCTTTTGAAGTAAAAGCAATTGATACAACAGCGGCAGGAGATACCTATTCCGGATATTTTTTGGCAGATTTAGCAGGTGGAAAAAATATTTCAGATGCTTTAAAAGATGCATCGCTAGCTGCATCAATATGTGTGACACGAAAAGGTGCAGCACCATCAATTCCTTATAAAAAAGAAATAGAAAATTTGATTTGAGTATACAATCGGTCAAAAAATGCTAATTTTGTATTTATTCCAAAAACAGAATATAAGAATGCTTATCCAGCACTGGTAGTTGAACTAAAATGGAATAAGGACACAGAAACAGCTATACAGCAGGTAAAATTCCCCAGAGACCGTTGATGTTTCAATTGTAGTCTCTGGGGGTGAATGAAAAATTATAAAAACTTATCCAACTCTTTTTCAACCTGTTTTCTCTTTTTGATCTTTGGATGATCAAAAAGACTTCCTTTGGCGATAACCATTTCCAGATTGCGCAGTGCACGCAAATCTTTGAGAGGATTTTTTGCAGTGACAATCATGTCAGCGCTTTTTCCTTTTTCGATCGATCCGGTAATGTGACCAATTCCGGCAAGTTCAGCACTTCGCTTTGTTGCAGTATAGATGGCAAAGGAATTGGATACGCCAACATATTTATGAAAATAATAGAGTTCACGCCAGAAATCATATTGGGTAATCCATGGGCAACCAACATCATTGCCCAGAACAACAGGAATGTCATTTGCGAGTGCAGCTTTCGCACAGTCAATAATGCCCTTGAAGACGATGTTTCCATTATATTGCTCGACTTCGGTTGCATGGGTGATTGAACTGTCGAACAGCGCATATGGAAGCGCTGGTGAGATTGTTGTACACAAAAAAGCACCACGCTCTTGAAAGAGCCTTATCATAGAATTGTCCAGTTTGGCACCATGCTCGATTGAGTCTACGCCATTTTCTAGAGCAACGCGAACACCTTCTGGGGATTCTACATGAGCAGCAACCAGATAACCAGCATCGTGTGCTTGTTTACAGACGGCATATACCATTTCAGGTGACATTTTTAATTCACCGGGAACACCTTTTTTCTTGGCATCCAATACACCTCCGGTAATCATAAGTTTGATTAAATCAATCTTTTCTTGCTTCGCTTTTTCAAGTTGTTTCAGTGCATCTGGAATGGTCGATGCGGCAACTGCAACCGATCCAGCCATATGACCACCTGGAACGGAGATTCCCTGATTTGCAGCAAGAATGCGAGGGCCAAGTTTAGTGCCGGATTCAATTTCATCGCGCAGACGAGTATCAAAATTGCCGAGTCCACCAACTGTTCGGATGGTTGTGACACCACTGAACAATTCATCTTTCGCAAATCCTGCTACCATTTTATATGCGATTGTTCTGGTAAGCGAGGAACTCATAATGGTTTTGACTAGCTTTTCATTATCGCGCTGCTTTTTCTGAGGCTTTCCGTTTCCAGCAAGATGAACATGCATATTGATTAGTCCAGGAAGAATGTATTGTCCGTGAAGGTCAATCACCTTATAATTGTGAAGATCTGCATTCGCATCTGGTATCAAATCGGTGATGATTCCGTTTTCTACCAGAATACAAAGCCCCTGTTGGATTTTCATTTCTTTTGTTCCATCCAAAATTTTTCCATTTCGAAAAGCATAATTCATAGCAAATTCTCCAATTCCATAAGTTTATCGAATGTCTTTATTTCTGATTTGTCAAGCCTTTTGTAATATTGCATATACAATTTTCACCTAATTAGAAAATAGTATAGTATTACAATTATAATGATTCAGCGCAGAAAACCCCGGCCGTTCGCAAGAACGTCCGAGGGATGAATGCGCCGATTACAAACAACGCAACCATCATTCCAACAGGGTTTTCTTCTGGAATTGTTGGTTTTTCTTGGCCTGATGTTCTTCAGAACGCTGTGATTCGATGTATTGCTTTACTGTTTCAAGAGAAACACTTCCGGTAGTTGCGATAAAGTAGCTGCGGCTCCAGAATGAGGTATCGTCCCCATAGATATACTGTTTAATCTGTTCCGGAAAACGCTTGCGCATCTCTCTGGATAACTGAGTCTTGATGCTTCTTACAAAGACGGATATGTTGGTATTCGGTGGCAGTGATACCAGCAGGTGGATATGATCTCTGTCTGTCTCTGCGGATAAAACTTTTCCACGGAACTGCTCTGCCATATGATTCGAAAATTCTTTCATGGCAGCACTCATTTCGTCGTTAATCACAGGCTTTCGGTAATGTGTGACGAAAATCATATGATAGGTAAGACAGTAAACACAATGCTGTCCCCTGTTGTACCCGTCTTTCTTGACCTTATCCTTTTGGTCTTTGTTGACACCATTCTTATTTGTTCTCATAATAGTACCTCTCTCGTTTTAAAATAAAACAATTCAAAAAGTTCATATATTGCTTGATTTTACCTATATTTTATCGTATAATATAAGTGTAGTCAACTACATTCTCACGTTTTTGAAAAGGAGGGTCTTTTATGCATACCATATCGATCTTTGTGGATCAGAACAGGATGCCAAAGCTGGCATCTTATTTCGAGTGCCAGACTCACCTTGCAAAAAACCTGCGAAATTCAGCAAACTTTATTCTTCGCAACCTGCGTACCGGATTGAAAAAAGATCCGGTTGACCGCACTTCCAATGAAAACGAGGTCATAGAGACTGTACGTATCGGCATTGAGATGGCAAATGAAAAGCTTCAGAAAGATGTTGACCGACTCACGAAGCAGCTGCAGAGTCTGCCTGCAAGCGACCCGGCCCGCACAAAGATCCAGAAGCGAATAGAAAACAAACAGAAAAACCATCCGATCATGCCAACGTCCGATCACTGGATGCTCACATATGAGACATTGGATGCGGTGATGAAGAATACAAAGAATCCTGACTACTATGCGATGCCGTCGCAGGCAAACCAGCAGGTGCTTCGAAAAGTCCTTAAAGACTGGAAATCACACTTTGAACTGTTGGCATCGTATCGTCAAAATCCCGGAAAATTTAAGGCACAGCCAAAGCAGCCTGGATATATCAGGACACCTTACACGACCGTTACCTTTACCAATCAGGTTGCAAAGCGGTCTGATATCAAAGGAAAAATGCACA
>ERZ837380.1426-NODE-1426-length-30063-cov-4.333444_pt1 | contig 30063 bp, 31 predicted proteins | sample MGYA00519685_ERZ837380 | MGnify/ENA primary metagenome ERZ837380 (study PRJEB31850, sample SAMEA3708817) | human gut metagenome | biome: human gut; feature: human-associated habitat; material: faeces | place: China | collected 2014 ...
GGCTTTCGTCCACAAGAGTAAAACCACGCAACACATCCGATGATACGTTGAGTGCCAGCAATGCCATAAGAACTATATACATAAGGTTTATCATCTTCTGGCGCGGTGTCTGTGATCCAAAACTCATAATCGTTCTTTTTTATTTAGAAGAGATTAATATATGAAGAAGAATGTATAGATGAAGAACAACAATGGATTTAATTGATAGAAAAGAATTTATAGATATGTTATAAAATAGAAAGCTAATGTAAAATAAAAAACATTAGCTTTTTTTATTTTAAAAAAATATTTATTTTGACAAAATTCGACAAAATATAATAAAAAAATAATATATAATATAAAATAGCATAACATCTTTTGTTGCAGTTATGGTATAATAATAAAAAATAAAAAAGAAGGTGAAAAAATGAGATTTAAATTATATTTTGAATTAGAAAAGGGAGAAATACCAATACAATATAGAAAAACAGTAATAAGCTATTTTAAGCATAGTTTAGAAAAATACAATATTATGTATCATCAAAAGTATTACAATAAAAAAGATCCAATTGTAAAGCAATATTCATTTTCAGTGTACTATAAACAACAAAAAATAGAAAAAGAAAAAATATTACTAAAAGAAAACAAATTCGAAATAAATATAACAACATCTGATTATGAAACAGGAATAATTTTGTATAATTCCTTTAATAAACAAAGATATCAAAAATATCCACTAAAAAATAACTCAATGACATTACAAAATATAATGATGACAAAAGAAAAAGAAATAACAACAGACAGAATAGCAATAAAATTCCAGGCACCACTATGTGTAAGATCAAGAGAAAATAATAAAGACTACTATTACTCATATGAAAATGAGAAATTTGAAGAAGTACTAAAAATCAATATTAAAGAACAACTAAAAATAACAGACATTCCAACAGAAATAGTAGATACATTTAAAATAAAATCAATAAATGCCAAAAAAGTACTAATAAAATTTTACGAAAAATGTATAGAATGTTCAACAGGAACATTTGAAATAAGTGGAAACAAAGAACTACTTAAATACTTATATCAAACAGGAATGGGGAGCAGACATAGTGCAGGATTTGGAATGTTTCAAATAATGTAAAAAGGAGGTGTAAAAGTGAAAACAAAAATATACTTGAACGATTGGTTTTATAATTGTGGAATAGTGGGTTTTCTTAAAATATTAGAACATAATGAGAATCAATTTGCGATAAAAAGAAACAACTATATAGAAATAGACACCGAAAACTTAAGAGACTTCAATAAAGACTATTTTAAATACTTTTATGATAAATACAATGTAGTAGAAAGTGTAAAAAATAGAACAAATGATGCATTTAAATATTTAGAAAACAACATAGAAACACCACTAGAAAACAAAGAAGAAAAACAAAGAAAAGACAAAATAAAAACAAACAAAAAGTACATAAAAGACACAATAAAAAAACAATTAGACAAAATTAAAAAAATAGATGAACAAACATATAACGAAATAAAAGAACAATATGACAAAATAGACAAAGAAATTACAAAACAAGGAATAATAGAAATAAAAGAAAAAATATTAGAGAACATAGGAAAAGAAGAAATAAATAAAAGACTGACATTGAATCTATTCAAGAGTATACTAAGCAACACATATTATGGACAACCAAGCTTTCTAAATGTAGTGAAAACGAGACTAACATATGAAGAACAAGAAAAATTAATGTACAAAGACTATGTTAGTAACATTGTAGAAACAGGATTTATCCAAGATATTATAGAAGGAAAATATAATATAGAAGAAATAAAACAATACATAGAAAAAACAAAAACAGAAGGAAATATAACAAAAGAAATAGAAAAAATCTACTTAAAAATAGAAAAAGACTATATAGAAAGAAATAAAGAAGTAGAAGAAATACAAAAATATTTAAAAGAAAAAGTTATTCAAAGATGTTCAATGTGTGAAAATGAAATTGGGTTGACAACAAATTATTCAGAAGGAAACTTTGTACCATTAGCAATAAGTAGTGATAATGCACAAAACTTCTTCTGGGAGCAAAATGTAAAAATGCCAATATGTGATATATGTAAACTAATTTTATTTTGCATACCAGCAGGAATAACAACAATAACCAAAACAGTAAAAGAAAATGGAGACTATAAAGAAAAACAATTATTGAGTTTTGTGAACCTAGATACAAGTGTTGAAAAATTATATAAAACAAATATGAATTTTAGTAACAAATCAAGGTATGAGAATAGAGATGGAAATCCATATACAGAACTAATTCTAGATATAGTAGAACAAGACAAACAAGTAAGTACATGGCAACTAGAAAATATATTTGTAGTAGAATTTGAAGCAGAATATGGAGCATATAGCAGAATTGAATATTTCAATATAAAAAAATATATATCAAGATTTTTTACAGAATATTCAGACAAAACACTTTCAAAAATAAGAGATTATAGATATAGACTACAAATAGTAGATTATATTTTAAAGAACAAAGATATCAAATACATAATAAATGATAGATTAAGAGATGAATTAAACAAAGAAAATACCAATGGATACAACTCATTCTTAGCAACAAGAGTAAGAATGATACTAAATCTATTAAAAAAGGAGGACATTGAAATGGAAGAAATCAAAAAAAATGATGCCAAACTAAAAGTATTGTATAAACTAGGAATACAAATGCATGAGGATTTAAAAAGAACAGGAGAAGAAAACAAAATTGATGGATATACATATAAAATGCTAAACAGTATAAAAGCGGGAAACAAAAAACAATTTATGGATATTGTAATAAGAATACATATGTCAATGGGAAAAGATGTAAGTCCTATATTTATTGAAACAATGCAAACAGAAGGATTAGATTTTGAATCAATAGCGCATAGTTTTTTAGCAGGATTAATATCAAATAAATACGAGAAAAAAGATGAAGATGGCGAAGACAAAGTATAAAACCGGATATTAAAAAATTCACATAACAATGAAGAGTAAAAAAGAGAAGGGAAGGAAATAAAATGGAGAATATAAAAAATAAAAAAGGATTATCAATTACAATGATATTTAAAGCTCAAAGTCTAAACTATGGAGAAGGAATAGGAAACATATCAGAGCTAAAGAAATTAACAAGAGGAGATGGAAGTGTATACACATTTGCATCAAGACAAGCAATAAGATATGACATAGTAAGACTAGGAAATAAAATGTTTGATTGGAATTTACAAGTAGTAAATAAAGAAAAAGGAACAATTCAATTTGATGACAAATTAACAATACAAGATTCAGAAGAAATGGATCTATTTGGATACATGAAAACGGCAAAAAATGACGGTTCAAACATAAGAAGTGCAGCAGTAAGATTAAGCAATGCAATTTCATTAGAAGACTATAAAAGTGATATGGAATTTTTAAACAATAAAGGACTAGCAGATAGAATAGGAGAATTCCCAAATCTTGCAAACATCGAACAACACCTAAGTTACTACACATACACAATAACAATAGACCTAGAAAAAATAGGAAAAGACGGAGAGATAGAACTATCAAACGAAGAAAAAGCAAAAAGAATCAACCAATTGCTAGATATAGTAAAAATTCTAAACAGAGAAATAAGAGGAAGAGAAGAAAATTTAAGTCCTGTATTTGTAATAGGAGGAATGTATGACATAAACTCACCATTTTTCCTAGGAAGAATAAAACTAAACGGAAAAGACGGACAATTCAGTATAGATACAGAGATGTTAAAAGACACAGCAACATTAACAATAGGAGAAAAATCAATATCAGAAGACACGAAAATAGGAATAGTAAAAAACACATTCAAAAATGAAAAAGAAATAGAAGAAATGTTTGAAGGAAAAACAACAAATATAGAAGAATTCTTTAAAAATCTAAAAGAAAAAGTAGAAGAATACTACAAAGCATAGAAGAAAGGATTGGTATAAATGAAAATATTAAAACTAAAACTATACCAAGAAACAGCATGTTATAAAAAGCCATTTGCCACAAAAGTAGCAGAAACATATCCATTACCACCATACTCAACAGTAATAGGGATGTTCCATAAAATCTTACAAGCACAACCAGGAGAATACTTTCCAATGAACATATCTGTTCAAGGAGATTATGAAGGAATATTCAGTAACTATCAAAACTTAAGAATGTATAAAGGAAAAGACAAAGTAACATCAATGCCAAGAAATGTACATCAATTACTAAATGTGAATTTAATTATACATGTACAAGCAGAAGACGAAATAATAGACAAAATATATAAAAACATAATAAACGGAACAGAAACATTCACACTAGGAAGAAACGAAGACCTTGTAAGGATAGACGGAATTAAAATTTTGAAAGATGTAGAAGAAGTAGAGGCAACAGCAATAAAAATTAATGCATATGTACCTGAATGGATAGACAACGAAATAGAAGGAATCAATTATAGACTAAATACGACATACAAAATAAAAAATGATATAAGACAATGGAACAAAGTAAATGTAAAATATATCGAAAAAAACACAAATAAAAGTGTTGAAGAAGTATTGCAAGACGAAGACGGAGACAATATTTATTTTTATAGTGAAAGGATGCCAAATGGAGTATAAATATTATGCAAAATCAGACCCAATAGAAACAATAAAAGAACACACAGACAAACTATTAGAAAATCTAGAAATATTAAAAAAAGAATATGGAAAAAAAATAACACAATCAATAGAAATGCCAGAAAAAAGATTCTGGCAACTAATGAAAATAGTATGCAAATATCATGATGCAGGAAAAGTATTTTTAGGATTTCAAAATGCAATAAGAGAAGCAATAGGAGAAGAACTAATACCAACAAAATTTAACAATCAAGAAATAAAACATGAACAAATATCTCCAATGTTTGTTCCATACAAACAATATGAAATGACAAAAAAAGAAAGAAAATTAGTATATCAGGTAATCTATTATCATCACGAAAGAGACAATAAAATACACATAAACAGTGAACTACTAGAAGAAATAATAAAAGAAGATATAGAGCCAAACATCAAAAAAATAGAAAAGGAATTACAAATTGAAATACCAAAATTAAGTACATTTTATTTAGGAATGGTAGAAGGACAAGCAAGAATAACAGAAGGCGACGAGTTATATAACGAATATTGCCTAATGAAAGGACTATTACATAGACTAGACCATTGTAGTTCAGCATGGATAACAGTAGAAGATGAAACAAAAGAAGAAATAGTAGATTTTGTAGAAGAATTCATGAAAAAGCAAAACTTCAAAGAAAACGATTTACAACAATTTGCAGAAAAAAATCAAGATAAAAATGTAATAGTAATAGGCTCAACAGGAATGGGAAAAACAGAAGGAGCACTTTTATGGAGCAAAAATGACAAGACATTTTTCACTCTGCCTTTAAGAATAAGCATAAATGCAATATATGACAGAATAAAAGACACAATAGGATACAAACATGTTGGACTATTACACTCAACAGCACTAGACTATTTAGACGAAAAAAATGAAGAAAATGAATTTAATAAAATACAACAAGCAAGAAATCTATATGAAAAAATCACCACATGTACAATAGACCAAATCTTTCCATTTGTATTTAAATACAGAGGATATGAAAAAATATATGCAACTTTAAGTTATTCAAAAGTTGTAATAGACGAGATACAAGCATATTCACCAGAAATAGTAGCAGTACTATTAAAAGGACTTCAAATGATAAACAACTTAGATGGGAAATTTATGGTAATGACAGCAACACTTCCTAGAATATACAGAGAAAAACTACAAGAAATGGGAATGAAATTTGAATATAATGAATTTATAAAAAATACCAAAAGACATAAATTTGAATTAATAGATAAATCTATTAATGAGAAAATAGACGAAATAGAAGAGAAAGCAAAAAATAAAAAGGTATTAATAATAGTAAACACAATAAATAAAGCGATAGAATTATATAAAGCATTAAAAAATGATGGAGTAGAAAAAGTAAATTTATTACACTCAAGATTTGAACAAGAAGATAGAAGTGAAAAAGAAAGAAACATAAAAGAATTTTCAAAACAAGAAAATGAATCAGGAATATGGATAACAACACAAATAGTAGAGGCTTCATTAGACATCGACTTTGATATGCTCTATACAGAAATGTCTACATTAGACAGTTTATTTCAAAGATTTGGTAGATGCTATAGAAGTAGAGAATATAGAGGAAAAGAACCAAATGTAAAAATTTATATAAAAGAAACAAGTGGCATTGGATACATATATGACAAAGAAATATATCAAAAAAGCATTGATTTATTGCAAGAGTATAGCGGACAAATTTTAGAAGAAAAAACAAAAATAGATTTAGTTGATAAATTATATTCAAAAGAAATGCTACAAAATACTGACTTTTACAAAAAATTTAGTGAAGCATTTCGAGTACTAGATAATATTATTGATTATGACACAAGCAAAAAGAATGCTCAAAAAATATTGAGAAATATTGATAATATTGATGTTATTCCTAAAAGTATTTATGATGATAATCTAAATTTATTTGACGAATATTCAGTGGAGTCAGACAAAAAGAAAAAATATGAGTTAAAACGAAGAATAGATAAATCATTTATATCAATTAATAGTTCGAATAAATGGAAATTAGGAAATATCATAACAGAATGTCCATACATTAAAGGAAAATATATTATTGATACAAAATATGATAAAGAAATTGGGTTACTTTTAGAAAATGATGAAGAATATTCAATAACTTCAAGAGAATTGTAAAACTTATTAGAAATATATGAAAAGAGATGATGTAATGAATGTTACAGGAATAATGATTTACTATTATTTCATATGTTATAGAAGATTATGGTATTTTGCTAATCAAATCAATATGGAACAAAATAGTGAATTAGTAGAAATAGGAAAAATAATTGATGAAACAACATACACTAAAGAGAAAAAACAAATATTAATAGACAATATAATAAACATAGACTTTATAAGGAATGGAGCAGTATTACATGAAGTTAAAAAAACAAAATCAATTGAAGATGCTGGAATATGGCAAATAAAATATTATATGTATTATCTAGAAAATAAAGGTGTAAAAAATATACAAGCAAAAATAGATTTCCCACTTTTAAGAGAATCAAAAGAAATAATATTAGAAGATGAAGATAGAAAAATATTAGACAATGTAATAAAAAACATACAAGAAATAGTAGAAATGGACAAACCGCCCCAAATAATTAATTCAAAGATATGTACTAAATGTTCATATTATGATTTATGTTATATATAAGGAGGAAGACATGAAACAATCTTATTATTTATATAGAAGCGGGAGACTACAAAGAAAAGACAATACTTTAGAAATTATATACAAAGATAATACAAAGAAATCAATACCAGTAGAAAGAGTTGATGATATATATGTAATGACAGAATTAGATTTTAATACAAGTTTATTAAACTTTTTATCATCATATGGAGTGAATATACACTTTTTTAACTATTATGGATTTTATACAGGAACATATTATCCAAAGGAATCACTTGTTTCAGGGAAATTACTTATAAAACAAGTTGAACATTATAATGACAAAGAAAAAAGACTAAACATAGCAAAAGCATTTATAGATGCAGCTTCATATAATATATACAGAAATTTAACATATTACAATAACAGAGGAAAAGACTTGAAAAAATATATGGAAGACATAGACTATTTAAGAAAACAGATAAGTTTGTGTAAAGATGTACCAGAATTAATGGGGATAGAAGGAAATATAAGAAAAGTATATTATGATTCATGGAATATAATAATAAACCAAGATATAGCATTTGAAAAAAGAGTAAAAAATCCACCTGATAATGCAATAAATTCACTAATTTCATATGTCAATACAATTATATATACAAGAGTACTAAGTGAAATTTATAAGACACAATTAGATCCAACTATAAGTTATTTACATGAGCCATCAGAAAGAAGATTTTCTTTGTGCTTAGATATTGCTGAAATTTTTAAACCAATCATAGCAGATAGACTGATTTTTTCAATGTTAAATAAAAAGCAGATAACAGAAAAGGATTTTGAGAATGGATTAAATTTTACATATATAAAAGATAAGACTAGAAAAGAAATTACAAGAGAAATTGATTTAAGGCTACAAACAAAAATTAAACATAAAAAATTGGGCAGAGAGGTTAGTTATGAGTATTTAATGAGATTAGAAGTTTATAAGTTAATAAAGCATTTTTTAGAAAATGAAAAGTATGAAGGGTTTAAAATGTGGTGGTAATATGTATGTTATTTTAGTGTATGATATTAATTTAGAGGATAAAGAAGGACAAAAAGTTCTAAGAAGAGTGTTTAAAACATGCAAAAAATATTTGGTGCATATTCAGAACTCTGTATTTGAAGGCGAGTTATTAGAGTCTCAAGCATTAAAGCTAAAAGCTGAATTAAATAGCTGTATTAGAGATGATAAGGATAGTGTTATTTTCTTTAAGAGCAGAAGTCAAAGGTGGTTAGAAAAGGAATTTTGGGGAAAGATTGAAGATGATGTGACAGATAATTTTTTATAATAATCTGTCGATGACAATTAAGAATAAAAGGGGATAGTTACGACAGATAGGATTATTGTTGATATGTATTGGATTTTTAATATTTCTATTTTGCTTTTCCGTCTTTTTATGATATAATGAGAGCAGATAGACAGATTATGTGCTTATACTCGACTTGTAGAGAGAAACTTTTCTTAAACTGTAGTTATTTAAATATAGTAGAATGTAAAGAATTATAACCCTGCTGGAGCAAGAGTTGCTACAGATTGTAGTTATTTAAATATAGTAGAATGTAAAGTATGTTATGGTAACACATAAATTTCCGGCTAGTGAAGTAGTTATTTAAATATAGTAGAATGTAAAGGTACGAACATTTAGTACATTTGCATTAACTTTATAGTAGTTATTTAAATATAGTAGAATGTAAAGTTTCCTCCTGCTTTTCTACTGATACTTGTTCTAGGTAGTTATTTAAATATAGTAGAATGTAAAGTTAAATCACTATGATGGAGAAGATCATGTAGTTTATGTAGTTATTTAAATATAGTAGAATGTAAAGAACACTTATACTCTTGGAAAATCAGAAGAATATAGGTAGTTATTTAAATATAGTAGAATGTAAAGATATAAACTTACAGTTCATATTGAGACTCATCCATTGTAGTTATTTAAATATAGTAGAATGTAAAGACAGAATTTGATGTTAATTCAACAGTAACAAAAATAGTAGTTATTTAAATATAGTAGAATGTAAAGTGGGATAAGATACAAAGCACAGCAAAAAGCATAGGGTAGTTATTTAAATATAGTAGAATGTAAAGTCTACAGAAGCAGCACCTCAAATTACTATTCGTGCAGTAGTTATTTAAATATAGTAGAATGTAAAGATTTATAGGAAGACAATTATAGATACAACTTTTAGAACGTAGTTATTTAAATATAGTAGAATGTAAAGTTAGTTCTATTTGTTATAGCACGATCACACCAAACAGTAGTTATTTAAATATAGTAGAATGTAAAGTAATATTCCAACTATTTTTACTATTTTTAGCCAGTTGGATAGTTATTTAAATATAGTAGAATGTAAAGACTGCAAAAAGAGAAAATTGGGATGTAGAAGAATTTTCAGTAGTTATTTAAATATAGTAGAATGTAAAGATTCTACTGTATGATACACTAGCTCCACTTCTTATATAGTTATTTAAATATAGTAGAATGTAAAGGCTGGTGCAAGAGTTGCATCTAATTTTGGTAATCAAGTAGTTATTTAAATATAGTAGAATGTAAAGTCTACAGAAGCAGCACCACAGATTACTATTCGTGCAAGTAGTTATTTAAATATAGTAGAATGGAAATACAGACAAAGATACAGAAACAATAATGGCATTAAAATTAAGATGATTATTGAGTGATGCATCAATTATTGATATGTTACCAGATAATTTATATAGTAATTCAGAGCTAGAAAAGATAAACAAACAAGCAAAATGCAAAATGATTTAGAGAATATAATTTAAATTGGACAAGATAATAATGGAAAAGTGGGTGATGCAAGTGGAAATATGGAAGTATCACGACCAACAAATGAAAAAATCAAAAAAAATATACCAAACAATAAGCAAACAAACACAAAATAAACTACAGGAACTACTAGATACATCCAACTTTACAACAGAATATATTTATAATATTGCAGGTAATAAGACTAAAGAAAGAATAAATCCATATATTAAGCAATGGAAAGAACAAGGACTATTAAAGGAAAATAGTTATTTTACAGTATTAGCAAACATCGTTTATAGAAGAACAAAGCGAATTAGATGAGAATAGGTATATAAAAAAATGCTATCAAGTATTAAATATAAAAACAATATGACATTGAGTGATATTTTTTCTGCTATAACAAATGGAAAAATAACAGGAAATTATGAACATGAAACTAATTATTGGGCAAAAGATAGTACAAGGATTGGAAAAGAATTGTCAGCTAATATAATGGTCAGCATATTTAAATAAAAATCAAGAAACATTAAATATTATAGACTCAATAAATGGGTTAAAAAAAATTAAAGAAAAGGTGGTAAAAACATATCATGATTATACCAGATGATGTAAAAAAATTAATTCATAAATATATAGAACAAAAAGGTAAAAGACCATTACCATTTAATTATGATGAATGGAATAGTTTTGCAGAGTATAAAGAATATTTAGAAAAAGAGTTAAAAAATAGTACTTATTAAATGTTTTTGATATTAATAAAGTGGATAAAAGAATGAGGTCAAAAATAGAAGAATTAACCAATAAATACGATAGTATACAAAATCCAGTACAAATAAGAAAAAGTAAGGATAGTAAAAGCATAATAGAAATTATGAAAGGAATGATTTAATATGATACCTATGGAACACCATTGGACGGATTGGCAAATAGATACATTAGGAGAAAAAAATCCTTGGAAATGGAAAGAAAATACACCCAAAGAAATTGTAGAACAATATGAAGAATGGGAAAAATATTACAATGAAATGATGAAAATTAAATTTTAGCACTTACTAAAAAAGTATGTGTTTTTATTATGAAAGAAGGTGGAAAATATTTCTATCTTCATTATATCTCAAAATCAAAGATATTACTAAACAATTTCACAAGCTATTTATTTAACAAAAATAAAATGATATAATATAATATGAAAAAAACAAGGAGGAAAAAACAAATGTGTACAGCCGCAACATACAAAACAAAAGACTTCTACTTTGGAAGAACACTAGATTACGAATTCTCATATGGAGACGAAATAACAATAACGCCAAGAAACTACGAAATAAAATTCAGACATCAAAAAGAAATAAAAAATCATTATGCCATAATAGGGATGGCATATGTAACGGAAAACTACCCATTATATTATGATGCAATAAACGAAAAAGGACTATGTATAGCAGGACTAAACTTCGTAGGAAATGCCCACTATAACGAACCAGCAGACAACAAAGACAACATAACCCAATTCGAATTCATACCATGGATTCTTAGCCAATGCACAACAGTAAAAGAAGCAAAAAAATTAATAGAAAATATGAATTTCCTAAATGAACCATTTAATGAAAAATTACCACTAGCACAATTACATTGGATTATTTCAGACAGTACAGAATCAATTACAGTAGAAGCAGTAAAAGAAGGAATAAAAATATACCATAATCCAGTAGGCATATTAACAAATAATCCACCATTTGATAAGCAAATGTTTGAACTAAATAATTATATGAACTTGTCTCCAAAATCACCAGAAAACAAATTCTCAAAAGACTTAGACTTACAACAATATAGCAGAGGAATGGGAGCTATAGGACTTCCAGGAGACTTATCTTCTCAATCTAGGTTTGTAAGAGTAGCTTTTGTTAAAATGAATTCAGTTTCAGGAGATACAGAGAAAGAAAGTGTAAATCAATTTTTCCATATACTTAATTCTGTAGACCAACAAAGAGGATGTTGTCAATTAGACAATGGAAAATTCGAAATTACAATATATACATCTTGTTGCAATGCTACAAAAGGAATTTATTATTATACAACATATGACAATCATCAAATAAGTGGAATAGATATGCATAAAGAAAATTTGGACTCTACAGAACTTATTAGGTATGAATTAATAAAAAATGAACAAATAAAAATTCAAAATTAATATTATAAACAAGGAGGAAAAATGAAAGTATTAATAATTTCAGATATTCATGGTTCAGGTTATTATGGAGAAAAAATAAAAGAAATTAATGAACGAGAAAATCCAGATAAAATAATTTTATTAGGTGACTTATATTATCATGGTCCAAGAAATGAATTGAGTCAAGAGTACGAACCAATGAAAGTCGCTAATATTTTAAACTCATTAAAGGACAAGCTTTTAGTCGTAAAAGGAAATTGTGATGCGGAAGTTGATGAAATGATTTCTGAGTTCAAATTTCAAGACCATATTTTAATGGAAATAAATGGAACTAATTACTATTTTACACATGGACATAAATATAATATAGAAAATATACCATATGAAGATTTTGATGCAATGATATATGGACATATACATCAAGGTTTTATACAAGAAAAAGAAGGTTATGTTTTTGCGAATCCAGGGTCAATTTCTTTACCTAAATGCAATACAGAACATAGTTATATTATAATTGATGGTAATAAAATTATTTTGAAACGAGTAGATGGAGAGATATTACAAGAATATGAGTTAAAATCAAAAAATTAGAAACTAATACTAAAAAAGAAACATATTGAAATAACAACCAATATGTTTCTTTTTAGTTACAAAAATTAAATTATAAAGTAATAAGAATCTATGCTTAAATATCATTATTATTGTATTTAATAATATAATAATGTATATCAAAATAAGTAACTTGTTCAGGTAAAGCATCCTTTAAAGGCCTTAATTTTTCAATACCAATTAGTTTAATAGCATTTAAAATTATATCTTTATATTGAGTTTGTACATCTTTTTCTAAATCAACATCAATTCCAGCCTCATAACATTTAAGCAAATGATTTTCAACAGTTACTCTAGTTAAACCTCTAATATTACAAATTTCATCAATGGATTTTCCTGCTTTATATAAATTACAAGTTATAGTTTTCGTATCTTCTTTAGGCTTTTTAGTCTCATTTTTAACTTCAGTTTGAGACTTTGCAGAAGCGAAAGATGATGAAGCTTTTGATGTAATATTATCAAGTTTTTCAGGTATTTTTATATTATTTTCTTCTACATATTTTGAAATAGTATCAATAAAAATTTTACCATACTTTTCTAATTTAGACACTCCAACACCAGTTATTTTTAGCATATTTTCCACATTTATTGGAAAATATGTGGACATTTCTTTTAAAGAAACGTCTGTAAAGACAATAAATGGTGGAATATTATTTAATTGAGCAATTTCCATTCTAAGTTCTTTCAAAATTCCAAATAAAACTTTATCATAATCAATTTCAGATTTTTCATCTTGCAAAGTTGATTTTGGTAATATTTTTTCAATTTTCCTTTTTATAAAAACCTTCTTATCATGAAATAAAACATCTTCTGCGGATTTATCTAAAACTAAAATAGGATATTTATCTCCAACAGAATTTATATAGCCTTCAGTAATTAAATAATAAATCAAGTCTTTTATAGTGTCTTTTGAATAATCACTCATTATTCCATAAGTTGATAAGTTATCAAAACCTAAAGTCTTGATTTTTGCTGATTTTGTACCTTTTAGAACATCAGTAACAAGGCCGGAACCAAATCTTTCATGCATTCTTTTTATACAAGATAATATTTTTTTTGAATCTTCTGTGATATCAGTCATCTCAATTTGAGATAAACAATTACTACAATTATTGCAATTTTCAAATTCTGGATTTTCACCAAAGTATTCCAAAATGTATTTTCTAAGGCATTTATCAGTGTTACAATAATCAATCATATCATTTAATTTATCATATTCAACCTTATGATTTGTGTCAGATGAAGTTTGTTCTATTAAAAATTTATTAGCAACTATGTCGGCTCTACTAAAAAGTAAAATACATTTAGCATTATCGCCATCACGACCTGCACGTCCTGCCTCTTGATAATAACTTTCTAAATCTTTTGGCATATTATAATGAATAACATATCTAATATTAGATTTATCAATTCCCATACCAAAAGCATTTGTTGCAATCATAATTGAATTTCTATCATATGTAAAATCATTTTGTGATTGTGTTCTAGCTTTTTCACTCATCCCACCATGATATTTACAAACAGAATAACCTAAAGATGATAATTTATCAAATAAACTATCAACAGTTTTTCTAGTTAAACAATAAATAATACCAGATATATCAGAATTATTTTTTAAAAAATCAATAATAAAATCGTTTTTATTCTCGGGTATTTCAACAGAAAAATTTAAATTTGCTCTATCAAATCCAGTTGTTAATGTAAAAGGATTTGATAAATGTAATAAATTAATAATATCATCTTTTACAATTTGAGTTGCTGTTGCAGTAAAAGCAGAAACAATAGGACGTTTTTTTAGATTTAAAATTACATTTGCAATTTCTCTATAACTAGGTCTAAAATCATGTCCCCATTGAGATACACAGTGAGCTTCATCAATACTAATCATAGAAATATCAATATTGTTCAAAAGATTAATAAAAGTATCTGAATTCAATCTTTCAGGTGCAACATAAATAATTTTGTAAACATTATGAACAATATTTTCGATGGTTTGTGAATATTCTGAATTTGAAAGTGTACTATTTATAAAAGTAGCAGGAATTCCAACTTCATTTAAAGCATCAACTTGGTCTTTCATTAAAGAAATTAAAGGAGAAATAACTATTGTAACTCCAGAAAAAATTAATGCAGGAATTTGATAACATATTGATTTACCAGCACCTGTAGGCATAATACCCAAACAATCTTCACCATTTAATATGTGAGAAATTATTTTTTCTTGACCAGGTCTAAAATTTTCATAACCAAAATGTTTTTTCAATAAAATTTGTGCTTCGTTCAAAATTTAACCTCTTTTCTATTTTAAAATTATTTCATTTTTTAGTTTCTTTTGTAAAATTTTCCTTGCCATAAATCTTGAGTATGTAATATTTTATCTAATCCATTCATAACCCATTTTTTGTGCAAATTCCATTCAGGAGCAATAAGTAAATCTTTTGGAGCATCACCAGAAATTCTGTGTATAACTATTTCAGGACTAATATGAGTCAAAATATATGTAAGACACTCTAAATAATAATCCAAAGAGATTGGAGTATATTCACCTTTAAAATACATATCAGCTAAAACAGTATTTTTTATTACATATGTTGAGTGAATTTTGATACCTTGAATATCATGAGAGTTAATAAAACCAACACTATTTTTAATGTCATCAAAATTCTCATTTGGCAAACCTACCATTAAATGAGTAACAACATCAATTTTATATTTATTTAAAAGCAAAACAGCTTTAGTAAATTGAGCGCTTGTATAACCTCTATTAATTAACATACCCGTTTTATCATTTGAAGTTTGTAAACCAAGTTCAACACAAACATAATATTTATCTGAATAAGATTTTATTAACTTACAAACTTCTTCATTAATACAGTCAGGTCTTGTGGCTATTTGAAGCCCCACAATACGAGAGTCGATTAAGGCAGAATCATATTTTGATTTTAAATTTGAAATTGTATCATAAGTATTTGTGAAATTTTGAAAATAAACAATGAATTTATTTGCTCTTTCACTACGATAAGTTGTGAAATATTCCTTTACTTGATTACTAATATTTTCACATTTAAGATGTTCCCCAGAACCTCGTTCACCACAAAAAATACAACCTCCTGTTGAAAGTTTACCATCTCTATTAGGACAAGTAAAACCTCCATCAACACAAAGCTTTAATGTTCGTTCTCCAAATTTATTTTTTAAATATTTATTTAAATGATTATATCTTTCTTCGTTTTCCATAGTGTATTTAGTATAGCAGAATTTTTGTGAAATAGCAATAAATATTAAATGTTAGGGCATTAAATAAAAATAAAAATCATAAAGATTAATATAAAAATTGACAATTTAATAATAAGTGCTAAAATATATGCAAATGCAATTTATAAATTAATGGAAGAATAAGGAGAAAAAAATGAAAGAATGCAAAATAAAAAACTTATATAATTTAGATGAAACAATAGCATCAAAAATATTCGAAGGTGCAACATACCCTTGGGAGGTATTACCAAAAATAGAAGAATTTATCAAAGAATTAGGAAATACATTAAGCAGTGAAGAATATGAAAAAAGAGGAGAAGATATATGGATTGCTAAAACAGCAACAATAGCACCAACAGCATATATAAAAGGACCTGCAATTATAGGAAAAAATGCAGAAATAAGACATTGTGCTTTTATAAGAGGAAAAGCAATAGTAGGAGAAGGAGCAGTAGTAGGAAACTCAACAGAATTAAAAAATGTAATATTATTTAACAAAGTCCAAGTACCACATTACAACTATGTTGGAGACTCAATATTAGGTTATAAAGCACACATGGGAGCTGGGTCAATAACATCAAATGTAAAATCAGATAAAAAATTAGTTGTTGTAAAAAATAAAGAAGAAAAAATAGAAACAGGACTAAAAAAATTTGGAGCGATGTTAGGAGATAATGTCGAAATTGGGTGTGGTTCAGTTTTAAATCCTGGAACAGTAATTGGAAAAAATACCAATGTTTACCCACTATCTTCAGTAAGAGGAGTAGTTCCTTCAAATAGTATTTATAAAAAACAAAATGAAATTGTCGAAAAACAATAAAAAATATGTCAAATATTGCGATGAAAAAATGTTGCATCTTCTAGTATTTAGTAGTAAAATAGCAAATGTGATTTTAAACATAAGAAAAAGAAAAGGAGGATGCTTTTGAGAACGTTTTTTGGGAGTACATTTATTGAAAAAGATAAACTAGAAGAAGCAGAAATATATCACCCAATAAAACTAGAATATTATAAAGAAATAAACGAAGATGATATTCAGAAAGTCGATAAAGCTAAATATGGAATTACAATAGTAAAAACTGAATATAAAAAAGATAATTTAGAAGTAGAAACAAAAAATATAAAATATATAACAAATGATGAAAAAGAAGAAGATAGAATATTAAGTATTTTTAAAGAAAATAAGGTAACACCAATAAATTCAGAAGAAGTAATTTCTGATATTTGGGGACACCCTTTTTCGCCTATTAATTTTATTTAAAAGATTAATAGGGAAAGAGGGTGTTTTGTTACTAATAATGATTTTTTGTGATGTGATGGGTGATTGCTATAAATATTTGTTTTTGAGTGTGATTGGAATAATTTTAGAAAATCTTAATTAATTTTTAGGGGAATGTTCACGTCGAGCGACAGCGAGGACTAAGTGAAAGGGACCCAAAAAATTGATTTAGAATTTCTTAAATTATGTATTGAGCCGAAAAAACAAATATTTATAGCAATCACCCATCACATCACAAAAAATTATTATTTAGTAACAAATGTTTCAAGAAAATACCCAAAAAACTTGCAATTTATTAAAAATTGTTCTAGAATACTAAAAGTAAAATATAATAGAATAAAATTCTAAGGAGGACTTATGGCAGATAAGTTAATAATAGTAGAATCACCAGCAAAAGCGAATACAATAAAGAAATTTTTAGGAGGAAGCACAAAAGTTGTAGCTTCAATGGGACATATAAGAGATTTACCTAAATCAAAATTAGGAATAGATATAGAACATGACTTTGAACCAGAATATATAAACATAAGAGGAAAAGGAGATTTAATAAAATCTTTAAAAACAGATGCAAAAAAAGCAAAAAAAGTATATCTTGCAACTGACCCTGACCGTGAGGGAGAAGCAATAGCATGGCATTTAGCTAAAATATTAGAAAATGATAAAGATAAAATTACAAGAGTAACTTTTAACGAAATTACAAAAACAGCAGTACAAAAAGCTATAAAAGAGCCAAGAAATATAGATTTAAATACAGTTGATGCTCAACAAGCAAGAAGGGTTTTAGATAGAATTGTTGGTTATAAAATAAGCCCAATTTTATGGAAAAAAGTAAAAAGAGGATTGTCAGCAGGTAGAGTTCAATCTGTTGCTGTAAAATTAATAGTAGATAGAGAAAATGAAATAGAAAACTTTATTCCAGAAGAATATTGGAATATATATGCAGATTTAAAAGATGAAAAATCAAAAAAACAATTTGAAGCTAGATTTTATGGTAAAAATGGCAAAAAACAAGAAATTCATTCTAAAGAAGAGATAGACCAAATTTTAAAAACAATAGAAAAAGCCAAATATACTGTATCAGAAGTAAAAAAAGGCGAAAAGAAAAGAAATCCGGCACCACCATTTACAACAAGTACAATGCAACAAGAGGCATCAAGAAAATTAGGGTTCACATTAAAGAAAACAATGTCAGTTGCACAAGGATTATATGAAGGTGTAAAAATAGCTGAAAAAGGTACAGTTGGTCTAATTACATATATGAGAACAGACTCTACAAGAATTTCAGAAGAAGCAAGAGCAGCTGCAAAAACACAAATAGTAGCAACATATGGAGAAGAATATTATGAAAATAGATATTATAAAACCAGTAAAGATGCTCAAGATGCTCACGAAGGTATAAGACCAACATATGCAGATATAGAACCAGATAAAATAAAAGATGAACTAACAAAAGACCAATATAAATTATACAAATTAATTTATAATAGATTTATGGCAAGTCAAATGAAACCAGCAATATATGACACAATGGCTGTTAATATAAAAGCAGATGATTATGATTTTAAAGCTAATGGTCAAAATTTAAGATTTAAAGGATTTATGACACTATATGTAGAAGGAACTGATGAAAAAGAGGAAAAAGAAGAAGGCATACTACCAGAATTACAAGAAAATCAAGAAGTGAAATTATTAAAAATAAATCCAAAACAAAGTTTTACAGAACCACCAGCAAGATATACAGAAGCAAGTCTAGTAAAAACATTAGAAGAAAAGGGAATAGGTAGACCAAGTACATATTCACCAACAATTACAACAATCTTAGAAAGAAGATACATACAAAAAGAACAAAAACAATTAGTGCCTACAGAACTTGGGAAAATCGTAAACAAAATATTAACAGAAAACTTCACAGATGTAATAAATGTAGAATTTACAGCAAAAATAGAAAATGAATTTGATGAAATAGCAGAAGGAAAAGAACAATGGAAGCAAATGATTAGAGAGTTCTATGGCCCATTTGAAAAAGAACTTGAAAAAGTAGAAAAAGAACTTGAACATGTAGAATTAGTAGATGAAGTATCAGATGTACCATGTGATAAATGTGGAAGAATGATGGTATATAAATATGGAAAATATGGAAAATTCTTAGCATGCCCAGGCTATCCAGAATGTAAAAATACAAAACCAATTGTAGAAACAATAGATGTACCTTGCCCAAAATGTGGAGCAGTAGTACAAGTTAGAAAAACAAAAAGAGGCAAAAAATATTTCATTTGCGAAAATAATCCACAATCTTGTGATTACATTTCATGGAACAAACCACAACCAGGAGAAAAATGGAATCCAGAAGATGCTGAAAAAGTAAAAGATGAAACAACTGTAAAGAAAACAACTACAAAGAGAACCAAAAAAGCAACAAAAACAAAAAAATAAAAAATAAAAAAGGCAAATTAAAAAAATTTAATAATTTGCCTTTTTACCTACATAGGTCAAATAAAATTCAAAAACTATTGACAATAATTATAATTTTTGGTATTATATTAATTGCTTTTGAATATAATGTATTAAAGCAAATGCGGGAATAGCTCAGTTGATAGAGCGCTGCCTTGCCAAGGCAGAGGTCGCGGGTTTGAGCCCCGTTTCCCGCTCCACCAAATTTACATGGCGCCTTAGCCAAGCGGTAAGGCACGAGTCTGCAAAACTCTGATGATCGGTCCGACTCCGATAGGCGCCTCCAAAATAAACCGAGAAAAGGTTGAAATATCAATCTTTTCTCGGTTTTTATTTGATTTTATTCTAAAAAATATATTGAATTATTTGTAAAATTTTACTTGTTCGCTTGTTTTTTTAAGAAAAATGTTATAATATAATGTCATAGGAAATGAGATAAAAGCAGATGTGAGTGTTGCCTTTAATTACTCAACAACAGTTGAGAGATTGGAGGTGGTGTTTATATGTTAGAGTTTTTAATGTTCTTAATAATAGGATTTATGATTTCAATAACTATAAACGTTGCCTTATTAAGTGTTATATACATAATACTATCAAATAAGCAACAATAAAAAATACACCACATACGCTTTCACAGAGCTAGTGGTGTATACTTAAACTTTTTAGGTAACACATATTATTTGTGTTCTCATTTTCTATTCATATTATACACCATAATAGAATTATTTGTCAATAAAATTATTTTTCAAAAAAAGTATAACCTCATAAAAAATGGAAAAAATATAAAAAATACATATGAGGAGGTACAAATGGAGGCAAGTAACTTAAAAAATATGGTAGTACTAAAAAATCTACCATCAAACATAGTAGATGAAGCAATAATAATACTAAAAAACAGCAAAAAGATAAAAAAATTAGAAAAAGTAGAAAATAACAAAACAACAAATAAAAAAGAAAAACAAACCACACAAAAAGACTATATACTAAAAGAAGCAGAAATGTTAGTAAATAGCTATGTATCTAAAATAGAAAACAAAGAAGATAAAAAATTTGCAGATAATAAAATGCAACAGAAATATAAAAAAATAAAAAAATATTCAATAATTACAACAATAATAGGAGTAATAGAATTTATATTATTATTAACCTTGTAGCAAAAAGCTATCTAAAGTTTTAATACTTAGATAGCTTTTTTTAGTTATCGTTAACAGGAATAAAACACAAAATGAATACATATAGATTAAAAAGAAAATACGAAAGAGGTGTAAATAAATGGAAAGAACAATGACTGTCGAAGAAAAAATAAGAAGAGCAGAAGAAATATATGCAAGAAGACAAGCTGGTAGCTCAACAAAAACAGCTACAGTTAATATAAATACAAACAAAAAAAAAGACTTGAAATTACTCAAAAAAATGATAATACAAATAATAATAAGTCTTTTAATATACTTTACAATATATATAATTCAAAACAACAATTACATATTTTCTCAAGATTTTATAAATAAAGCAAAAGAAATATTATCATATGATATAAATTTTCAAGCTACATATGAAAATCTAAAACAATACATAACAACCTTTAATAATAAAAAACAAGATAACTCAGCAATTGGTGGAGCAAATGAAGCAACAGAAACAAATGATACATCAACACAAAACCAAGAACAAACAGAAGAAAATCAACAAGTAGATAATCAAACAGAATCAACAAATGAACAGCAAACCTCAAATAATGAACAAGAACTTTCAGAAGAAGAACAACAAATTAATAAAATAAAAGCAACAACAACATTTATAAAACCAATAGATGGAACAATAAGTTCAAAATATGGTCAAAGAGAACCAACAACAGCAACAGTACCCAAAAATCATACAGGAGTAGATATTGCAGCAAATATGGGAACAAAAATAAAATCAGCAACAAGCGGAGAAGTAGTATTATCATCAGAAGAAGGAGATTACGGAAAACATTTAAAAATACAAATAGGAGAAGTTAGTATTATATATGCACACTGCAATAATTTGTATGTAAAACAAGGGGACAAGATAGAACAAGGACAAGAGATAGCCGAAGTCGGTTCAACAGGAAATTCTACCGGACCACACTTACATTTTGAAATAAGATTATCAGAGAAAACTATAGATCCACAAAAAATATTAGATTTATAAAAGGGAGGTTAAGAATGAGATTTAGAATAGACCTCAAAATATTCTTATTTTTAATATTATTTTATCTAACAAAACAAATTGAAATATATGCTATGATTATGGTATTCGCATTAATACATGAATTAGGACATTTATTAGCTGGAATAATGTTAAAAATGAAACCAGAAAAGTTAGAAATAATGCCATTTGGAGTATCAATAGCATTTAAAATAGAACCAAAAGACTATAATAAAAAAATAAAAAAAGGTAACAAATTAGATATAAAAAAGATTATAGTAGCAAGTGCCGGTCCACTTACAAATTTAATTATAATTATAATAACATATAATCTAAAAATAGATATGATAAAAGCAATAATGGTTATATATACCAATTTTCTAATTATGGTATTTAATTTACTTCCAATATATCCATTAGATGGTGGAAGAATATTAAGTGGAATATTACATATAATTGTTGGAAAACAAAAAGCAGATGATGCAATTAACAACATATCTATGATATCAACAATACTAATAACAGCTATAGCAAGTGTATTAATATTGTATTTAAAAAATATTGCAATTTTTTTAATTGTAATGTATCTTTGGTATTTGGTATTAAAAGAGAATAATAGATATTTAAGAAGAAAAAAATATATAATGAAAATACTTGAAAATAAAACAAATAAATAGTAAACTAATAGTAGCAAATAGAGAGGAGTATGCAAAAGATGAAAAATAAATTAAGACAAGAAAAAGGTATTACAATGATGGCTTTAGTAGTCACAATTATAATATTATTAATATTAACAAGTGTTTTAGTATTCAATACCCAAGACAGTGTATATATAAAAAGATTAAATAATTTATATAGTGATATTGAATTACTAAGGTCAAAAACAGATGAATATTACAATGAATATGGACAAATTCCAGCAAAAATAAAATATGAAAATAAAATACAACTAGAAAAACTAAAAAATGTACGAAGCACAAAAAATGATACTGGTGATTTTTATGTTATAGACTTAGAAGCTATGGAAGGAATAACATTAAACTATGGTAAAGATTATGAAAATGTAAAAAATCTTCCCAAAAATGAAGAAACAAATGCAAATAACTATACAGATTTATATATAATAAATGAAAATAGTCATAATATATTTTTCGTAAGAGGAATTGAAATAAAAGAAAAAGATACAGTAAAAACATATTATACAGATTATACTGAACCAGATGAAACAACTGTAGATATAAGATATGTAGATGGAATATTAATTCCAGATGGTTATTATTATATTGGGAAAACAAAAGATAGCAGTGGAAATGAAACAATAGTAATTTCAAACAATAAAGAAGAAAATGTGAACTTAAACCAAACAAATCAATTTACTTGGGAAAAACAAATATCACAAATTACAGAAGTACCATCAAGTGTAACATTAGAAAATAATCAAGAAGATTACCAATTTATAGCAAGTGTAAATAATTTCAAAGGGTATTTTAAAAACACGAAAGGTAAAGTTAGATATGTAGTGGTAAATGAAGAACAATGGTCAGAAGCATATACCAAAGACACAGAATACAAAGATAAAAACGGAGATACAGTCACAATTCCAGAAGGATTTAAAATTAGTATGGCAGACACCATGAATACTGTAAAAAAAGGCTTAGTCGTAAAAGATGAAAATGATAATGAGTGGGTATGGATTGAAGTACCAGAAGATGTATTTACAACAGCTAATAATGATACGGATTATGAGAAAATAAAAGCTGATTTGATAGAATATGCTAAAGATTATAGAAAAGGAAGCAACAATCAAGATTATGACTGGGATGATGAATGGCATGATGGATGTGGATTGACAAAAGATGAATATGAAAACAATTATAAAGCAATGCTTTCTAGTGTATATAATAACATGGGTTTCTGGATTTCGAGATATGAAATAGGAGATGAAACAGCTACAAATAATAATTATAGTGCAAGAACAGATACTAGTGGGACAAAAGGAAAAACGGTAAGTAAAAGAAGTATGATACCATATAATTGGGTAACGTGTGAAGAAGCGCAAAACTTGGCAAGTAAAATGTCACCAAATTCAAACCAAACAAGTAGTTTGTTATTTGGAATACAGTGGGACTTGACTTGCAAATTTTTAGAAGAAAATTCAGAACTAACATATGCGAATATAGCTACAGACAGTACCAATTGGGGTAATTATAGTAATAGTTCAATAAAATTAACAAAAGGAAAATACAATACATCAAAATTTTCAGATAATGAATGGTTAGAGATAATACCAAGCGTAAAAACTAGTACAATGTTATTAACAACAGGAGCATCAGAAGAAACAAGAAAAATGAATATATATGATTTTGCGGGAAATGAATGGGAATGGACTTTAGAATATGCAAAATCTGATGTTAATTATCCTTGTAATGATAGAGGCGGTTACCGTAATAGTTTTGGATATAGTGCTCCAGCTTCTCATCGTCTTAATAGAACTAAAACATTAAAAGATCATAGTATTGCTTTTCGTATAGCACTTTACTAATAGAAAAATGTCAAAAGGGACGCCCTTTTTTGACATTTTTTATATTTGTACAAAAAAATATTTACAAATATTGTAAATATAAAAAATATAAAATTTGTAACCATTTTGTAACAATTTAGAAATATTTCTGTCATTTTATTGGACAAAGACATTGACTTTTTAAGCAATTCGTTGTATCATATAACAAGTAAAAATGAGTGTTTTTAAAATCCTAAGGAGGAAAATTATGGGAGAAGTAATAGTTATAACATCAGGAAAAGGTGGAGTAGGAAAAACAACAACAACAGCAAATTTAGGAGCAAGTTTAGCTGTAGAAGGAAAAAAAGTATGTTTAATAGATACAGACATTGGACTAAGAAACTTAGACGTAGTAATGGGACTAGAAAACAGAATAGTATATGACATAGTAGATGTTGTTGAAGAAAAATGTAAATTAAGACAAGCATTAATAAAAGATAAAAGATTTAAAGAATTATACCTACTACCAGCTGCCCAAACAAGAGATAAAAGTGCAGTAAATGAAGAACAAATGATACGATTAACAAATGAATTAAAAGAAAAATTTGACTATATACTTATAGACTGCCCAGCAGGAATAGAACAAGGATTTAAAAATGCTATTGCAGGAGCAAATAGAGCAATAGTAGTAACAACAGCAGAAATATCATCAATAAGAGATGCTGACAGAATAATAGGATTACTAGAATCATCAGAAATAAAAAACCCCGAATTAGTAATTAACAGAATAAGACCTAATATGGTAAGAAGAGGAGAAATGATGGATGTAGACGACATCGTAGACTTATTATCAATAGATTTAATAGGTGTTGTTCCAGATGATGAATACATAATAACACAAACAAATAAAGGTGAACCAGTAATACAAAATAAAAAAGCACCATCAGGAAAAGCATATATGGAAATAGCAAAAAGAGTATTAGGAGAAAAAATAGAAGTAACAATTCCTGGAAGAGAAAAAGGATTTTGGGCAAAAATAAAAAAATTATTTAGAAAATAAAAAATAAAAAGAAACACAGTGGAGGGATAGGAAAAATGTTTGAAAACATAATTAACTTTTTTAAGAATTTAGGCAAAAAAGAAGATAAAAAACAAACACAAGCGGAAAGTTCAAAAGATGCAGCAAAAGAAAGACTACATTTAGTTTTAATGCAAGATAGAGCAAATGTATCAGCAGACTTCTTAGAACTTATGAAACAAGAAATAATAGATGTAATAAAAAAATACATAGAAGTTGATGAAAAGGAAATAGATGTAAGACTAACAAATAAAGAAAATGAAGACGGAACAAATGGAGCACCAGCTTTATATGCAAACATTCCTATTCTTAATATAAAAAATGATGCAAGAAAAATAGACAAAAAAGATATAGAAAATAAAAACAAATCAAAAGAAAATCAAGAAGACAAAAAAGAAAATGTTGAAAATAAAGAAGAAAAAGAAGATATAGATAACAATATAATAATAGAAAATGATGAAAATAATGAGCAAGTAGAAGAAAATTCTGAAACAAAAGAAAATGAACAAGAAGAAACAGAACAAAAAGAAGAAGTTAAATCAGAAAATTAATTAAGAAAAAGAGTGGTTTAATGAGAAAAAGAGAATTAAAAAATATGGAATGGGGTCTAGTAATAGTAGCGGTAATATTGACAATAATAGGGTTAGTAGCCCTATTTTCAGCTACACAAGAGACCGAGTATGATGAATTTAAAAAACAAATTATTTGGTTTGTAGTAAGCATAGTAGCAATGATACTTACAATGCTAATAAACTACGAAACATTAGTAAAAATATCACCAGTATTATATGTAATATTTTTAATACTTCTAGTAGCAGTAATGTTTACAACACCAGTAAATGGAGCAACTAGCTGGTTTAACATTGGAGGATTTTCTTTTCAACCATCAGAATTTGCTAAAGTAGCAGTAATATTATTTTTAACATTTATAATATCAAAAATTCAAGAAAGATATAAAGATGAAATAAACAAACCTGTTAAGATATTAATAATATTGATAGCATTAGCAATACCATTATTATTAATAATAAAACAACCTGACTATGGAACAGCAATGGCATTTTGTGTAGCAGTATGTATGATGCTATTTACAGCGGGAATTGATAAAAAATATATAATTGGAGCAATAATGGTAGTAGCAATATCAATACCAATATTATATAATTTTATATTACCAGAACACGCTAAAAAAAGAATAGATATATTTTTGAATCCAGAATCAGATCCTAGAGGAAGCGGTTACAACATAATTCAATCAAAATTAGCAATAGGAGCAGGTGGGCTTACAGGAATGGGACTATTAAAAGGAAACCAAACACAACTTGGTTACCTATACCCAAAAACAACAGACTTTATTTACTCAGTAATAGGCGAAGAAATGGGATTTATAATTGCAGGAACAATAATTGTACTATACGTATTTTTAATAACCAAAGCACTGTATGTAGCAAAAACAGCCAAAGACACGAATGGCTCACTAATAGCATCGGGAATAGCTGGAATATTTATGTTCCATATGGCAGAAAACGTAGGAATGGTAATGGGATTATTACCAATAACAGGAGTACCATTATTATTTGTAAGTTATGGAGGAAGCTCACTAATAACAAGTTATATATTAATAGGAATATTACTAAATATAAGTAGTAAAAGACAAAAAACAATATTTGTAAAATAGGGAAAAGGGGACGCCATTTTTTTCCCTATCAAAAAATTCCCTAGGAGGAGCAATGTATTTAAAAAAAATAAAAATAAAAGATTTAGAATTAGAAAATAATTTAATATTAGCTCCAATGGCAGGTGTAACAGACCTGCCATTTCGTAAAATTTGCAAAGAATTTGGACCAGGATTAGTATGCACAGAAATGGTAAGTAGTAAAGCAATTTATCATGATGACACAAAAACGAAACTATTAATGAATACGGATGGAGAAAAAAGACCAATAAGTATGCAAATATTTGGAAGTGATGAAGAAACAATGGGCTATGCTGCAAAATATGTTAGTAAAATAGCAGACATTGTTGATATCAATATGGGATGTCCTGCACCAAAAGTTGTAAAAAATGGAGATGGAAGTAAATTATTATTAGACATAGAAAAGGCAGAAAAAGTCATAAAATCAGTAGTAAAAAATTCGAGCAAACCAGTCACTCTAAAAATAAGAAAGGGCTGGGATTGTAACAATATAGTAGCAACAGAATTCGCACAAATGGCAGAAAAAGCTGGAGTATCAGCAATTACAATACATGGAAGAACAAGAACTGAAATGTATTCTGGAAAAGTAGATTTAGACATAATAAAAAAAGTAAAAGAAAGCGTAAAAATCCCAGTAATAGGAAATGGAGATATAGTAGATGAAGAATCAGCACTAAAAATGTTTGAATATACAGGTGTTGATGGAATAATGATAGGAAGAGGAACATTTGGGAATCCTTGGATTTTTAAAAGAATAAAACATTATTTAGAAACAGGAGAGAAATTACCAGTAGTAACATATGAAGAAAAGTTACGAGTTATAAAAGAACAAATACAATTAGAATTAGATAATAAGCCAGAAGTAACAGCAATTAGAGAAATGAGAAAACACATAGCATGGTATACAAAAAACATGCCAAATTCTAGTGAGTTTAGATGTGAGATTAATAAAATAGAAGATAAAGAACAGTTGGTGAAAATTGTGGAAGATTATTTTTTAGGACAAGTTTAAGGTAGAAATGAACTTGTCTTAAAAAATATTTGACACAAAAGCAAAAAAATGATAAAATATTATGGTAACTAGAGGTTTATGTTAAAAACAGGAGGAATCATATGAAGCTAGAGGTAACAGGTAAACTCTATTTCCCAGCAGAGAGTATGTGTTTTCAAGGCACTCAAAAAAAGTTAGAGAAAAAACTAAAGGAAGGATATCATCAAAGAAGTGGCTCTAATGGAAGCTATATTTTAGTAAAACCGGCTGAAGCAAAGATTTTTGCTAAGGCGGATGGAAGAGATATAGTTTTAGATGCTAGAGACGAAATTAAGAGAATTTATAATGTGGGAAGAGTTTCTGAAAAAAGATTGAATATGTTGGTAGAAAGCATCCAATCTGGAAAGAAAGAAGCCTTCTACACCAAAGAAGGTGGATTAAGAGTAGAACCAAAAACTGAATAAAACCATGGCACTATAAGAAAATAAATATTTTCTTATAGTGCTTTTCCTTTTAAAATAGAAAAATTCAATCAAAACATAAAATAAAAAAAACTGAATAAAAATTAATAAGAATAATTTTTAGGAGGCTCTTTATGACAAGAAATAACAAAATAAAATATTACAAACCAACAAAAGAAAAAAACAACAAAAAAACAAAAATAATACTAATAATAGGACTAATAGTAGTAATAATATCTGGAACAATTATTATCACAAAAAATAAAAACAATACGACTAAAATTTCAAAAATTGGAAAGAATAGTACTAGTCAAGAAATTGTAGATTATATTTTAAATATTAGCTCATATGAAACCCAAATAGATGTAGAAATAAAAAGCAACAAGAATTCGAATAAATATAAATTAAGTCAAAGCTATATAAAAGATGAAAAAAGCATACAAGAAGTAATAGAACCACAAAATATACAAGGAGTAAAAATAATAAAAGAAAAAAATAATCTAAAAATAGAAAATACAAAATTAAGTCTAACAAAAATAATAGAAAATTATCAAGACATAACACAAAACACATTAGATTTAACTGCATTTATAGAAAATTATAAAAATAACAAAAATTCAAAATATACAGAACAAAACAATCAAATAATAATGGAAACAACAGCACTAGCAGAAAACAAATATCAAAAATATGAAAAGCTATACATATCAAAAGAAACTGGAAAACCTGAAAAAATGGAGATAAAAGATACTAACCAAAATACTATAATTTACATAATATATAATGAGATAAATATAAACACTTACAATGCAAACTTGACACATACTAATATTAGGAGTGAAGGTTATGGTAATAAAAAGAGGAGATATGTTTTATGCTGATTTAAGTCCGGTTGTAGGTTCTGAACAGGGTGGAATACGCCCAGTATTAATTATACAAAATGATTTAGGAAACAAATATAGTCCTACAGTAATCGCTGCAGCAATAACATCGCAAATGAACAAAACAAAACTTCCAACACATATAGAAATTAATTCAGAAAACTGCGGATTAAAAAATGATTCTGTTGTCTTAGCAGAACAAATAAGAACAATAGATAAAAGCAGACTAAAAGAAAAAATAGGACACATTGAAGATGAAAATATAATAAATAAAATAAATAATGCTTTGGGAGTAAGTTTTGGACTTGGAGAATAAAATAAAAAAGCAATTACTATATAACTTTTAACATAGTAATTGTTTTTTATATTAAATATTAACTTTCAATTTTTTAATAATTTTTATTTCATTAAATAA
>ERZ837380.1469-NODE-1469-length-29327-cov-14.095210_pt1 | contig 29327 bp, 25 predicted proteins | sample MGYA00519685_ERZ837380 | MGnify/ENA primary metagenome ERZ837380 (study PRJEB31850, sample SAMEA3708817) | human gut metagenome | biome: human gut; feature: human-associated habitat; material: faeces | place: China | collected 2014 ...
GCCGTCCAGCACGCCGAGGTTGCAGTCGGAATCGTAGTATTTCTTGATAGCCATAGTAGTTGTTCTCCTTTTTATTCTTCTGTTGTGGCTAATAATAAACGATCTTTATTTTTTCGCTCACCGGGGAGCGGAAAAAACATTCAGGTGCGTTCCGGGCAATGGGTGCCCGGCAGAGGGAGCTGGGCCGCGCGCACTTCCTGCGGCGGCTTCTGCATATGCTGATGCATTCCGCCGCGTTCCAGCGCCGTGACGCCGGTGCGGCACTGTTCCAGGATCTCGTAGTCCTCGAACATCTTCAGGAAGGCGTCGATCTTGTCCGGCTTGCCGATCAGTTCAAACACCATGCTGTCCGGCGACAGGTCAATGATCTTGGCCTTGTAAATGTTAGCGATCTCCCGCAGCTCGGCGCGGTTGTGCACGTCGGACGCCACCTTGAGCAGCAGCAGTTCCCGCTGGAGGGTCTTGTCCTTGTCCAGCACGAACACCTGCCGGGTCACTTCCAGACGCTCAGTCTGGAGGATGAGCTGCTTCAGGGCCCGGTCGTCACTGGTAATGGTCAGGGTGATGCGGCTGACGGCCGGGTCGTTGGTGGCCGAAACGGTCAGGGTGTCGATGTTGAAGCCGCGGCGGCAGAACAGGTTGGACACCCGGGCCAGAACGCCGCTCTGGTTGTCCACCAGCAGGCTGATGACCCTGCGCTGACTGGATTCCATATTGCTGTGTCCTCCTTATTCCATGATGATATCGTTGATGTCACCGCCGCCGGGGATCATGGGCAGGACCTTTTCGTCCTTGTCGATGATGCACTCGATCCAGGTGGGGCCTTTGCGCTGGAGCGCCTCGGCAAATGCCTGCTGGAACTCCGGCAGGTTGGTGCAGCGGTAGCCCTTCAGGCCAAAGCCCTCGGCCAGCTTGACGAAGTCGGTGTGACGGTGGGGATCGGTCTGGCTGTAGCGCTTGCCGTAGAAGGTGGTCTGCCACTGGCGCACCATACCCAGCACGGAATTGTTGAAGATGACCGTGATGATGGGCAGGTCGTAGCTGACGGCGGTGCAGGCCTCGTTCAGGTTCATATGGAAGGAACCGTCACCGGTGAACATGACCACACGCTGGTCCCGGCCAAGGGCCATCTGGGCACCGATTGCGGCACCGTAGCCAAAGCCCATGGTGCCCAGGCCGCCGCTGGTGATGAAACCGCGGCTCTTGGCGTGGCGCAGGTACTGGGCCGCCCACATCTGGTGCTGGCCCACATCGGTGACGTATACGGCCTCCGGGCCGCACTGGTTGCACACCTCACCGATGACCTGATGGGGCATCAGGCGGGTGGGGTCGGACACCGGGTGGTAATCCTGTGCCTGCCACTCGTGGATCATCTTCATCCAGTCGGGGTGCTTTGCCTCTTTGATCTGCGGCAGCATGGCCTGCAGCACATAGGCGGCATCGCCCACGATGGACAGGTCCACTTCCACATTCTTGCCCAGCTCGCTGGGGTCGATGTCGATCTGGATGATGGTGGCATTCTTGGCAAAGGTCTTGGGTTTCAGCGCCACACGGTCCGAGAAGCGGGTACCCACCGCGATCAGCACGTCACAGTCGGCCACGGCCCGGTTGGAGGTGTAACAGCCGTGCATGCCCAGCATGCCGATGTTCATGGGGTCGCCGTAAGGCACCACACCGGCCGCCATCAGGGTGTAGGTGGCCGGAATCTCGGCCTTGTGCAGCAGATCCCGCAGCGGCTGGCAGGAGGCCGCGCTGCGCACGCCGCCGCCAAAGTACACCAGCGGGCGCTGTGCCGCGTTGATCAGGTCGGCTGCCCAGCGCACCTGTTCCGCATCAAAGGTGGTCACCGTGCGGATGGGCTCCGGCTGCTTGGCTTCAAATTCGCACACGGCAGCGGTCACATCCTTGGGGATGTCCACCAGCACCGGGCCCTTGCGGCCGCTCTGTGCAATGCGGAAGGCTGCGCGCATGGTGTCGGCCAGATCCTCGACCCGGCGCACCGTGAAGTTGTGCTTGGTGATGGGCATCGTGATGCCCTCAATGTAGGCTTCCTGAAAGCAGTCCTTGCCGATGCCCGGGGTGGCTACGTTGCCGGTAAAGGCCACCAGAGGCACCGAGTCCATATAAGCGGTGGCGATGCCGGTGACCAGGTTGGTGGCACCCGGGCCGCTGGTGGCCAGCACCACGCCGGTGCGGCCGGTGGCCCGGGCGTAGCCGTCTGCTGCATGGGAGGCTCCCTGCTCGTGAGCGGTGAGCACATGGGTGATGCGGTGGGCGTTTTTATACAGCTCATCGTAAAGATTCAGCACTGCACCGCCGGGATAACCAAAAATGGTATCCACGCCCTGCTCACAAAGAACCTCCACAAAAATCTGAGAACCGTTCAACTGCATGGTGAGTTACTCCTGTTTCCTAAACCTTTTTCATGTACGCTCTGCAGGGGGCGTGGGTAAAAGAAAAGGCCCTTGTCCCCTGTTCATTCCAAGAGACAAAGACCTTGTGATCATCAAGCTCTCTGCGGTACCACTCTCGTTGGTGCGCTGTGCACCCTCTCATGGGCTTCCAACAAAGCCCTGCCTCATAACGGCGGCTGCCGGCGCTGCTTACAAGGGTCTGACACCCGTTGGGCAGGCTGCTCCGGGAGGATTTCTCCCACGAAACACTGACTGCCTCGCACCAAACGGCAGCTCTCTGAACAGGGGGGATCGTGTGGTACTTTTTCCCATCCACGCATTTGATGATGTAAATTATACTATAAATCGGGCTGTTGTCAATCGACAATTCGTAACCTGAATCGTTCCAAACATGAAGGAAATTAAACACTCTTGCGTGAAATGAAAAACCGCTGTATACTCTTTTTATCTGTGCGCGCCGCGCGCGTTGTCTGAAAAAGGATGTACCAAAAAAAGATTCAGGATCGAGGAAACCGGACTATGAAACTGCATGAATGGAACGCCCGCCTGCACGGGCTTGTGATCTTTCGCTCCCTGCTGAGCGACCCCGTGGCGGCCAGATTTGCCGCTCTCATCGACTGCCTGACGGCCGGAAACAACAGCGTTGGCAGCGTGTGCAACGCCGTGGCACAGTTTGAAAGCGTGCTGTTCGAGCGCACCACCAACTGGGGCACCTACCTGAGCATCACCGTGCTGGAGACCGAGACCGTGTGCGTGCGGCAGGCCGCTGCCGGTACCCTGCCCCCTGTTCTACAGACTGCACTGGACAACGAGCTGGCCTTCCTGCAGCAGCTGTGCAGCCTGACGCTGGATGCCCTGCTGGACGCGGCAGAGGTCCCGGCCGAAGAGCTGGCCTTCCTGCCCCGGTGGGAGACGGCCGACCTTGACCTGCCCGCCGCCTATGCCCAGCGCATGAGCGAGGTGGGCAAGAAGGGCTACGGCATGTTTGCCAAGCACCATGTATTTACAGTAGAAAACGGCAAGCTGGTGCCGGTGAAGTACCCCGACCCCCAGCGTCTTTCCGAGCTGCCGGGCTACGAAAAGGAGCGGGAAAAGGTGATCGCCAACACCCGTGCCCTGCTGGCCGGGATGCCCGCCAACAATGTGCTGCTGTACGGCGACGCCGGCACCGGCAAGTCCAGCTCGGTCAAGGCCATCGCCAACGAGTTTGCCCCGGAGGGCCTGCGGCTGGTGGAAGTGAAAAAGAACCAGCTGTACCAGATCCCCGACCTGATGGACAAGCTGGCTGCCAACCCCCTCAAGTTTATCCTGTTCATCGACGACCTGAGCTTTACCGCCAACGACGACAACTTTGCCGCCCTCAAGGCCATTCTGGAGGGCAGCGTGGGCGGCCGTGCCCGCAACATCGCGGTGTACGCCACCTCCAACCGCCGCCACCTCATCAAGGAGACCCTGACCGACCGCACCGGCGACGATATCCACGAAGCCGACACCCGGCAGGAGCTCATGAGCCTTTCGGCCCGGTTCGGCCTGACCGTGACCTTTCAGCGGCCGGAAAAAGCCCGGTTCGAGACCATCCTGGAGGAGCTGGCAAAACAGCACCACGTCGATATGCCCATGGACCAGCTGCTGGTCAAGGCCGAGGCCTTTGCCATCCGCGCCGGCGGCCGCAGCCCCCGCGTGGCCAAGCAGTTCATCGAGCAGTGTGAGGCCGGTGTGCAGAAGTAACACTTCTGCCCGGCACGCAGCAAAGCACCCGCAGACGTTTTCCGCGTTTCCAGCGCCGGAAAACGCCCTTGCGGGTGCCTTTTTTCTGCCGCAGTTTCCCGCAAAAAAGTCGCATGAACGCCGCAATTAGTTTGTCGTTATTTTAACGACAAGGTTCTGTCAAAAGTTTCACAAAAGCACCGTGAATTCGTGAAATTTTTGACTTTTCAAGAATCTTTGTCTATTTTTTATTTATCGGCAAAAAGGCTTGATTTCCGGCAAACAGCGGACTATAATATGGCCAAAATCAGCCCGGCGGGGCGCAGCTCCTCCGGGCACATTCTGGAGGATAACTATGGGCTTTTTAACGGGTAAGACCGCACTCATCACCGGTGCAGGGCGCGCAGTCCTGCAGGATGGCAGCTGCGGTTCCATTGGATACGGCATTGCTACGGCCTACGCAAAAGAGGGCGCAAACCTTGTGATCACCGGCCGCAATGTGAAAAAGCTGGAAGAGGCCAAGCAGGAGCTGGAGAGCAAGTACGGCATCAAGGTGCTGCCGGTGCAGGCCGATGTGTGCGCCGGCGGCGACAACGAAGCCACCGTGCAGCGCGTGGTGAAGCAGGCCGTTGACGCCTTTGGCGGCATTCAGGTGCTGATCAACAACGCACAGGCCTCGGCTTCCGGCGTCTCGCTGGCCGAGCACACCACCGAGCAGTTCGACCTGGCCCTGTATTCGGGCCTGTACGCAGCCTTCTATTATATGAAGGCCTGCTACCCCTACCTGAAGCAGTCCCACGGCAGCGTGATCAACTTTGCCTCCGGTGCCGGCCTGTTCGGCAACTATGGCCAGTGCGCCTACGCTGCCGCCAAGGAGGGCATCCGCGGCCTGTCCCGCGTGGCCGCCACCGAGTGGGGCCCGGATGACATCAACGTCAACGTTGTCTGCCCGCTGGCCTGGACCGCCAAGCTGGAGCAGTTCCAGCAGGCTTACCCGGAGGCCTTCAAGGCCAACGTCAAAATGCCGCCCATGGGCCACTACGGCAACGCCGAACTGGAGATCGGCCGCGTGTGCGTCCAGCTGGCCATGCCGGACTTCAAGTTCATGTCCGGCGAGACCCTCACGCTGGAGGGCGGCATGGGTCAGCGCCCGTAACTTTGCGTTTTTCTTCCTTCTTCTCAATAGACAAAAGAGGCTGTGCCGGTGGGCACAGCCTCTTTTGTCTATCTGTTGCTTTTGGGATCAGCCCCGCACCGCGATGCACTCGATCTCGAGCTTTGCACCCTTGGGGATGGCTGCCACCTGCACGCAGCTGCGGGCCGGGAACGGCTCTGCAAAGGCCTTGGCATACTCTGCATTCACAGCGGCAAAATCGTTGATGTCGGCCAGAAAGATCACGGTCTTGACCACATTGGCCATGGTCAGGCCGGCCTCGGCCAGAATAGCCTTGAGGTTTGCCAGGCTCTGTGCGGCCTGCTCTTCCACGGTATCGGCCATCTTGCCGGTGGCGGGGTCTACCGGGATCTGACCGGACACGAATACCATATTGCCCAGGTCCAGTGCCTGGCTGTAGGGGCCGATGGCGGCAGGTGCGTTGGGGGTAGATACGACTTTCATCGTGGTTCTCCTTTGTTTGTAGATTCATGATTTGAAACAGCCGTTGTTTCAAGCGGGCTGACTTATATTATAGCAAATCTTCAATGATACTTCCAATAGGAGCCGGTATACTCTTTTGCTGCGGCCAGTGCATCCGGATGCTCAAACAGAAGCACATACTGCGCATAGCCTGCATCCGGCGCAGAACTATTCATATAAAATTTGTTCATCTTATGAATCGGAGGTCCGGCACGGGTAGTATCGTAAAGCGTTGCTTTGTTCACATCCGATTTTCCCAAATCACCGATTTCAAACGTCAGACAGCCATCTATGACGGTCAGTTTTCCATTCAACGGCGTGTCAGTCTCCGCAAGGCGGCTCACGAAAGAGTTCTGCACACGGTACAGCTTTCCGGAATAGTCGGACATCAAAACGTGCGCTCCGCCAAACTGCCCATAATATTTTGCGTCCGGTTTCTGCTGATACTCCCACATGAAATGCTCATACAGGCAATTTTCCCGGTATACATCACCGGAACCCCCCAGTTGCTCCGTTTCCCCTTTGAGGCGCTGTTGTTCCTGTGCTTCTTCCCAGCCCAGAAGAGCACGTTCCAGATAAACCGTCTGTGTCCCCAGCACGGTTTCAAGCTGTTTCGGTTTTGTCTGATACAGTTCAGCCAGCTGTGGCAGAAACTTCTCCTGAAAGGTCTGGAGTTGCAAAGAACTGAACGGGTTCTGTTCCCGAATCGCAGTTAGAAGCCACTGCGTTTGAGTATCTGCACTGCTAAAGTCATGGTTTTTCAGCAAATACTGACAAAGCGTCTGTATGTTACCGACATCATCTGTAATGTCGATCCCTATGATTGAAATTTTTTCTGCAGCATCCCTGCCGCTGTTCCAGTCGGCAATCCATGAATACAGCTCATAGTCCTCTTTGGAGAGCGTGCACCGATCAAGCCAATCCGAAAAGGAAAGTCTCCCCTGCACGGTTTCATTTTCAAGAAATGCCGTGGCATATCCACTTTCCTCTACAAGAACACGAACCCCCTTTTCTTTTACAAGGTATTGGAACAGAGCATTGCGGAACTGCTGATATTCTGTGCAGCGATGGGTTTCTCCAAAGAGATAGACCTGCGCATTCTCATAGCGGAGCATTTTAGAAATGCCCGCACCGGTGGAGAGGTCGATTTCCTGAGAATTTCCCGGATAAAACGCAAAAATAAGTGCCAAAAGAACAGCCAGCAAAACCACACCGGCGAGAACCCGTTTTTGCATGCTGCATCCTCCCCGTGAAAAAAACATCGTTCAAACTCTGCCAATACGTTTTATTTTTCTTTATAGTTTTTCCAATACCGGCCTGGCTGCTCCTCACTGGCCGTGACCTGAGACGGATGCTCAAACAGCAACGCATACTGTGCGATTTTTTCATCCGGGGTGTCGGGAGCTTCGGCATAGAACTTTCCGCTTTCGGAACCAGGGTTCTTTGCAAGGGCGGTATTGTATAAGGTAAGGTGATTGGTATCAGCCTCCCCCAACTCCCCGATCTCATGGGTGATTGCACCGTCGATCACGGTCAGCTTGCCATCAAGAAAGCTGTTTTTCCCAGCCATCCGGGACACAAAGCTATTGTTGATCCGGGACGATCCTTCTTTTTGCACATAGTTTTCCATCTGAACGTGTGCTGCACCGAACGAACCAAAATACTTTGCGGTCGGGTTTTCCCCATAGACCCTCCGGAGGTTCGCATACAGGGCATCCTCCCGATACGCCACGGCGGGGCCATCCAGCTGGAGATCCGGCTGATAGTCGTTCAGCTTGTAGCACTCCTGTCCCTGCTGCCAACCCTGAAGCACGCGTTCCAGATGGATCGCCTGATCTCCCAGCGCCAGTTCAAGCTGTTCCGGGTTTGTCTGGTACAGTTCGATCAGCTGCGGCAACAAACTGTTCTCAAAGCGCTGCTGAAACTGGCATTTCTGGGTGCTGATCAAAAGCATCTGCGTCTTTGTATCTGCCGCAGAAAAATCACAGTCTCTCAGCAAATACCGGCAGAAGGCATAGACCATCCCGATCGAATCGGTGATATCGATACCGACAATGGAGATCTTATCCCTATCCGGTCTATTCTGATTGAATTCTGACATCCACCGGAACAACTCATAGTCCTCTTTGGATACGACAAACTGATCGTATCCGTATTCGTCGGCAAAGGACAACCGGTTCTGTACCGTTTCATTTTCGAGAAAGCCGCTTGCATAGCCGTGCTCCATCAAAAGAACACGCACGCCCTTTTTCTCTACAAGGTACTTGAACAGAGCATTGCGGAATTGCTGATATTCTGTGCAGCGATGGGTTTCTCCAAAGAGATAGACCTGCGCATTCTCATAGCGGAGCATTTTAGAAATGCCCGCACCGGTGGAGAGGTCGATTTCCTGAGAGTTTCTCGGATAAAGTTCAAAGACAAGGGCACAAAGGATGACGAGCGACAATGCAAAAGCGAGAAATTTCCTGCGCAAAATAACCCCTCCCGTAAAAAGAGAATCCACAAAACGTCGTGTCATTATTTTTACGCATGGGGATTGGATTGTCCACATTCCGGGAATGAACACGGGTTTTCTTGTCATGAAACCGGCAATTGCAGCTTTCACGCCACAGACTGCAAGTTCAGCGCAGCCATATTATCAGCAGCCCTCTGCTGAAATTGCATTGACTTGAAGGGAGCACTGCGTTATTATGAGTAACAAAACCGGTCCGTTCGACCTTAGAGGAGGCTGCCGATTGAATTTACTGATTTGTGATGATGAGCCCGCTGTCGTGGAGCAGGTTTCTGCATTGCTCCGAGACCATTGCGAAAAAAGCGGCATCTCTGCGCACTTTTATTCTTTCAGCGATCCCGGCGCGATCAAAGACCTTTCTTCCTATGATCTTGCATTCCTGGACATCGACATGGGCGATTCCAGCGGCATTGACCTCGCACGGACTCTTCGCAGGGAAAACCCCGGAATCGTGATCGTTTTTCTCACAAACTTTATCCAATACGCTCCAGAAGGGTTTGAGGTACAGGCATTCCGGTATCTTTTGAAACGTGATATGACCGAAAAGCTGATTCCTTATTTTGAAGCCGCAAGCAAAGAAGTCGTTCAACGAAAGAGGATCCTCACCATTTCGGTCCATTCCGAACCGATCGACATTCCTGTAAATCACATTCTCTATCTGGAGGCCAATCTGCGGGTCATCATCGTGCACCTGATCCATGACGAGCGAACGGAGTATCATTTCTACAGCAATCTGTCGGATCTGTCAAAAAAGTTGGAGGACCTCGGTTTCCTGCGCGTTCAACGCTCATTTTTGGTAAACATGGAGTACATCGTGCAGCTGCAATATGAAAAGGTGAGCCTGACCGGCGGGATCGTTTTGCCTTCAAGTGCTAAGAACCATAAGGAACTGAAGCAGCACTATCTGCTGTGGCGGGGGAAAAAACGATGGGCGATTTCTTGAGTTTTCTTTATACCGTGGTCGATTCCCTTTCGCTGATCCTCTTTTTGGACGTATTTGCTGAACGACGCTGGAGTGACCGGAAATTCACCATCGGCGTCGGCTGCTTCGTTGCGCTGAACTTCTGGATCCTGAAAGTTCCGCTGATCTTCTTTCACCACAATCAGGCCATAAAAATCGGGATGATCCTTTTATCCTATACCTTCAGCGCACGGGTGTTGTACGCCAAAATTTCCAGTAAACTGCTTTTGCTTCTTGTCGGTGTAGAGTATCTGATCACATATTCCCTGTCTTTCGGGCTGGGCATGCTGGGTGCTTTTGTCTGTGGGATGGACGGTGAATCGTTCCGGTCGAGTTTTCCGCTCATGATCGTCTACGGGATCATCAACTATTCCACAGAATTGTTCCTGGCCTATCTATTCCGAAAACTCATGAAGCAAAAAGCATTTCCGGGAGCGCGGAACCGACTGAATGAATCGCAATTGGGGTTTTACTTTTTATTCCCGTGCACATCCTTTTTCATGCTGGGGATCTTGCTGTATATCACAACAGGGAAACCGGTAGGCGAAGGTGTAATTGCCTTTACATGTGGCTTGATCCTTGCGGCGAATGCTGCTCTCCTGTACCTCTTGGATCGGATGGAACGAGCCATCGAAACCAAGGAAAATCTTTTGGCGCTGGGGCAGCAGATTCAACTGCAGGCCAAAAATATGGAAGCGGCGAGCAGACTTTATGCAGAACAGCGTCACAAGGTCCACGATTTCAGAGCACACCTCAACACGGTCCAAAGCCTTTTGCTGAATCAGGAGTATGAAGCTGCCGAGCAATATTTGCGTTCCGTAACCACTATGCAGACCGACCGGCTGTTTCTTGTCAACTCGCACCACGCGATCCTCGACGCGCTCTTTAATACCAAAGCGACCGAAGCGATCAAAAAAGGGATCAGCATCGACTTCGAGGTGAACGATCTTTCCGCATTGCCATTGGATGTATCGGATATGGTCGTGCTCTTTGCCAATCTGCTGGACAATGCAACGGAAGCCTGTGAAAAACTCGAGAGCGAAAAGACGATTCATGTTTCCGCCGTACTGAGACGGAGCTTCTTTTTTTCCGTCCGGAACACATCCGCTCCGGTAAAGATCCATGACGGGAACATCCGAACGACAAAATCCAATCCCGCTCTCCACGGTTTTGGTCTCTCCAACATCAAACTCATTCTGAACAAATACGCAGCAGACTTTATTATGGACTATGCCGATGGATGGTTTCAGTTTACCGGGGAAATCGAGCTGTAACCGTTCAAACTTCCCATGAAAAAATGGCCCGTGTTTTCACGCAGGCCATTTTTTATCGGCTCACACGCGCTCACTCACGAGCTGGAAGCCCTCTTTGGTCAGTTCGGCACGGATCTGTTCGATCTGGGCCGCGTCGCGGGTCTCCAGCGTCAACTTGAGGAAGCAGCTGGAAATGGGCATGTTGGGGTCGGAACCGTCGTGCAGCACCGACACCACGTTGCTGCCGCGGCGGGAGACGATCTCGGCCACACGCTGGAGCTGGCCGGGCTTGTCCTCCAGAGCAATGGTCAGGTTGGCCTTGCGGCCGCTCATGACCAGGCCGCGGGTGATCACGCGGCTGAGGATGTTCACGTCGATGTTGCCGCCGGAGATGACACACACCACCTTCTTGCCCTCAATGGGCAGCTTGTGGAACAGGGCCGCAGCCACGGGCACCGCACCGGCACCCTCGGCCACCAGCTTCTGGTTCTCCATCAGGGAGAGGATGGCGGCGGCGGTCTCGTCCTCGCTCACCGTCACGACGTCGTCCACATACTGCTCGCAGAGCTGGTAGGTCAGCTCGCCGGGGGTCTTGACCTGAATACCATCGGCAAAGGTGGAAGCAGCCTTCAGGGTCTGGTACTTGTGCTCGTGCAGGCTGCGGTACATACTGGGGGCGCCCTCGGCCTGGACGCCGTAGACCTTTACCTCCGGGCGCAGGCTCTTGATGGCAAAGGCCACGCCGGAGATCAGGCCGCCGCCGCCCACCGGCACGATGACCGCATCCAGATCCGGCAGCTGGTCCAAAATCTCCAGACCGATGGTGCCCTGGCCTGCAATGACCTGCTCGTCATCATAGGGGTGGATAAAGGTCATGCCGGTCTCTTCCTGCAGCTCCACGGCCTTGTCGTGGGCATCGTCGTAGGTGCCGGGCACCAGGCAGACCTCTGCACCCAGGTTCTTGGTATTTTCCACCTTCATGATGGGCGCACCGTCCGGCATGCAGACGATGCTCTTGATGCCACGGCGGGTGGCGGCCAGCGCCACACCCTGCGCATGGTTGCCCGCCGAGCAGGCAATGACGCCCTTGGCGCTTTCCTCGGGCGAAAGCTGGCTGATCTTATAGTAAGCACCGCGCACCTTGAAGCTGCCGGTGGCCTGCAGATTCTCTGTTTTCAGGTAGAGCTGGCAGTCCTTGGAAAGCTTGGGTGCCTCGATGAGGTCAGTCTTGCGGGCAACATCCTTCAGAACGAAGGCGGCGTGGTAGATCTTATCCAGAGTCAGCATGGCGGTCATTCTCCCTCTATCCGTTTTCTATTTCCTGCGCCCTGCATCAGGGCTTTTTTATGTTCGTAGCATGTTTTTCAGTATAGGTTAACAGCATTGTTTTGTCAAATGAATTTCCTTCACGATAAAAGCAGATAAAAAGAACTGCTGCAGGCACATCGCCCACAGCAGCTCTCCGTGTTCTATCTGATTTTAACGGCCGCGTCCACCGCCGCCGCCATGGAAGCTGCCGCCGCCCATGCCGCCGAAGGAACCGCCGCCGGAGTGGCCTCCGCCAAAGCTGCCGCCTCCGAAGGAGCCGCCGCTCATGCCGCCGAATCCGCCGCCCGTGGGGGGACGGGGCGGCCGCCGGTTGTTGCGCGGCGGGCGGGGCGGATCATTGCGGGGACCCGGGCCGTAGCCAGGACCATAGCCAGGGCCGAATCCGGGGCCCGGAGGAGGCGGCGGGCCGCGGCGACGCCGACGGGCCGAACCCGCCATATAGCCTGCCGCAAAGGGGCCCCAGCTGCAGCCGAACGCCCGCCCGATGGGTGCAATAAGGAACCGGAACACCAGCGCCAGCACCCATACAAAGATCAGCAGGGTCACAAACAGCATCACGAGGGTAGAAATCACTTCGCCGAAGCTCATGTCGTCGTCCGCCGGCTCTGCAGAACCGCCGTTCAGGCTCACGCCGTACACCTGTGCAATGGTGTCGGCCACATTGTTGGCGCAGGTCACTACGGCCGCGTCGTAATCCCGGTTCACGAAGTCATCCTCCATGGTCTGGGCAATGGCGCTGGCCTGACTTTCCATCATAGTGTTACGGAAGCCGTCACCGGTGACAACATAGTAGTCGCCGTCCTCATAGTAAGGCGACTCCATCACCAGCAGGATCAGCACACCGTTATTTTCCGACGATGAGCCGATGCCCCATGCATTGGCAGCCTGCACAGCGTAATCCTCGGTAGAAAGACTGCCGGTGTACTGCACCGTCAGCACGCCGATCTGCGCGCCGCTGCAGTTTGCTTCCAGCTTACCGTTCAGGTCGGTAACGGTCTGCACGGTAGAGCTGCTCAGCACGCCTGCATCATCCACCACGCATTGACCGGCAGGCAGATCCGGCAGGCTGGCCGAAGTGGCAAACACCGCCGGGCACAGTGCCGCAAGGCTCACTACAAATACCAGCGCAAGGGCGCTGATGCGTTTTGCAACATTTTTCATGCGAAGGGTTCAACCTCCTTTATTCCGGCAAGGCCGCCCAGCACATTGGCCGGGAAGCCGCCGGTCTCTTTCTGGTAGTCGTAAACGGCTTCGTTGTACTTCAGGCTGCCGATGATGGTATTGGCGCTGTTGAACTGGCCGTACTGGCCCTGCACGGCACCCATCTTCATGGGGTCGGCGGCCTGCTCCTGCAGTTTGGCATAGAGCTGGTCAATGGCAGCACCCAGCGTTTCGTTGTCCTGATACAGTGCGTGCATCCGGGTGCTGCCCGCGTTCGCACCTTCCAGCGCATCGTTGAACGCCGTCAGGGCGGCCTGTGCCGCCTGCACTTCGGCATTGTCTGTGCCAAGGGTGTTGCTGCCGGTGGTAATAACGTTTGCCGCCGTGTTGGCGCGGGTATTCAGCTCTTCGTTGAGGTTGTAGCCGTTGTCAGCAGCCACGCCCACCGTGAACCACTGCCTTGCTTCATTGTACTTTGTGCGGAGCTTTGCCCCGCCGAAGCCGAAGAAGGCCGCCAGCATCACCACCACGCTCAACGCCAGCGCCGCCGCCTGCGTGCGCAGGGCACCGGGCAGTTTTGCTTCCAGCGCGGCCAGCTTCTGCTGTGCCGGGGTCAGGCGCACCGTCTCTTCCGGCTTTTTCTGTTCGCGGTAACTCCCGGCGTCAAAGCCGCCGGGGTTCTGCTGCTTCTGGGAAAAATCTGCGTTTGCCATTTCAGCTCCGGATCTCCATCATTTTTGCTTTCAGTTCGTCTTCGATGCGGTTCAGCTCCTGCTCGGCAGCGGCGCGCTTTGCGCGGCCTTCGCTCTGGATCTTGTTCAGCTCGTCCAGCGTGTCGATCAGGCTCTTGTTGGTCTGCTGCAGGGTCTCGATGTCCACCACGCCGCGCTGGCTTTCCTTGGCGGTCTCGATGGTGCCCATCTTGAGGGCCTCGGCGTTCTTCTTGAGCAGGTCGTTGGTCATGTCGGTCACGGCACGCTCTGCCTGCATGGCCTGCTGGCTGTGTGCCAGACCCAGCGCCAGAACCATCTGGTTCTTCCACAGCGGGATGGTATTGACGATGGTGGACTGGATCTTCTCGGCCATCATGGTGTTGTTGTTCTGCAGCAGACGGATCTGCGGACCCATCTGCAGGCTGATGTTGCGGGTCAGCTCCAGATCATAGAGCTTCTTTTCAAAGCGCTCACACTGGTCGGCCAGATCACGGGCGGCCTGTGCGTCCTCCGGCAGGCCGGAAGCCTTGGCCTTGTCCATGGCCTGCTGCAGCTCATTTGTGCGCACATCGGCCAGCTTTTTCTTGCCGGCCAGAATATACATGCTCAGCTCCTTGAAGTAAGCCATGTTCAGGTCATACATCTTGTCCAGCATGGCGATATCCTTGAGCAGCTGCACCTGATGGCCTTCCAGCATCGACTGGATCTTTTCCACGTTGGTCTCGGCCTTACTGTACTTCATCTTCATGGCGTCCAGCTGGTCGCTCTTCTTCTTGAAGAAACCCAGAATGCCCTTCTTCTCCTCTTCCCCGGCGTCAAAGCTCTTCAGCTCGCCGATGAGGCTGGTGATCATGTCGCCCACTTCGCCCAGATCCTTGGTGGACACCTTGGAGAGGGCCGCTTCGGAGAAGTCGCCAATCTTTTTCTGGCAGGCCGAGCCGTACTGCAGCACCTGCTGGCTGTTGGTGATATCGATCTTTTCGGCAAACTGATCCACCATGGCCTGTTCTTCCGGGCTGAGGTTCACCTGCTGTTCCGGGGCGGGTGCCTGCTGCGGGGCAGGAGCTGCCTTTTCTTCCGCAGCGGGTTCCGGGTCGAGGGTCAGGGTGGGCACTGCGGGGGCGTCGAGGTCAAAATTGAACGTGTTGTCAGCCATAAGAGATTCCTTCCTTTCCAAATACCGTTTACTTACTCAATCCCTGCCCCTTGAGCATATTCTGCAGCACCGTCAGGTCGGCAGAAAGGTCCATGCTCTCGGCGGCATACAAAGCATCCAGCTGGTTTTCGAACGCTGCGGCAATGGAGGCGGCGTTGTGCTCCACCTCGGCGCGGATGGAGGCGGCGTTCTCGCCCCGCACCCCCTGCTTTGCCAGCTTTGCGTACTGCTGCAGGACGTTTACCGCGTCCGGCAGATAGTAGTTGGCGAACCGGCGCACCTGCTTTGCCTTGTCCGGGTTTGCTTCCACCGCTTCCACAATGGAGCGGCCGGCCTTTTCCATGCGGGTCATGGCGGCAGACAGTTCCGGGTCGGGCAGCTCCTCATTGAGGGTGTGCAGGGTATCCAGCTTCTGCTGGATATCGGTCAGCATTTCGTCCACGTCCTCCACGCCGGTGTGGAAGGGTACTTCGTGTTCCACCACACGGGGCGGGCAGGTCTTTTTGGCTGCGGCAAATGCTGCAGCGGCACCGACCAGCGCCGCCAGCAGCGCCCACAGCTTATATACCGGCAGCACTGCGCACAGCACCGCGAACGCAAGCGCCGCCGCGTAATACGGCAGAACGCTGGGCTTCTGGGTGCGGATGATCTTGCTCATGATTTCTTCTCCTTCTCCGGAGCAAACGCCCCTTATGATATCCATAATACCGCCCCCTGCGGAAAACGCAAGGGTTTCACGGATAATTTACAACCTGGCCATCATTTGTTGATCCACGGAGCCAGCGCTTCGCCCCAGACCGCCTGCAGTTTTTCCGGGCGGCAGGCCGCGTTGGCGGGGCTGGTGCTGGGCAGCCTGACCGCCGCAATGCCGGACACCGGCTGCAGGTACTTTGTATAGATCTTATATGCCGTGGCACCGTTGCAGAACACCGCCTCGATGGGCGCTTTTGCCAGCAGGGCTGCAATATCGTTGGGCACCACGTCCTTGATGGATGCGTCCGACGCGCCGGTGATGGTGCAGCTTTCCAGCGTGTCCCACAGTGCCAGCCCGTGGCGCAGGATGATCTGCTTTTTTGCTTCGATGTCCTCACGGGCGGGCACCGGTTCCCCGGTGAGTGCCGCCAGCATCGGCCAGAAGCGGTTCTGCGGGTGGCCGTAGTAAAAGGCCATCTCCCGGCTTTTGGGGCTGGGCCATGTACCTAAGATCAGTGCCCGGCTGTGCTCGTTCCAGACCGGTGCAAAGCTCATTTTCCGCCGCCTGCGCTTTCGATCTTGCCCCATGCGGAGCCGAGGTCCCGGCCGGAATACACCGCCTTCGGACCATCGAACCACAGCTCTTCGATCAAGTCCACAAGGCCGTCCTCGCGCACATCCCCGATGACACGGTCGGCGGCAGCTTTTGCGTCTTCAGTGCCATTGGCCATGCAGACGCCGAGGCCCGCCGCTTTCAGCATGCCCACATCGTTGGCCGAGTCGCCTGCTGCCACGGCATTTGCCAGCGTCAGGCCCATCTTCTCGCACAGGTCTGCAAGGCCGACACCCTTGTCGATGCCGCCCCGCACGATATCGTAATAGCAATAGCCGTCTGCGTTCTGAGCGCCCACCATCATCCAGTGCAGCCCCAGATGGCCGTACTTCTTTTCAAAATCCGGCACCCGTTCCGGCGGGATAGCGGCAAAGGCGGCGTGGGGCATATCGATGAGGTGGCGGTCCTGATCTTCGCCGTCCACGCAGTCCAGACCTTTGCTGTTCATCTGCACAAAACCCCGGTGCAAGTACTCATACTCACAGTACGCATAGCACGCATCCCGGAAATTGAACTGCAGCGGGTAGTTATAATCTTCACAGAAATCCACCAGCGCATACATTTCCTCCGCTGTCAGCGGGTGCTCGGCCACGATGCGGCCTTCCCGGTCCACCACGCAGGCACCGTTGCTGGTGATGGCATAATCGAACCGGATGCCACCCAGCTGCCCCTTGAGGTTGACGCTGGGGTAGGCCCTGCCGGTGGCGAGCACGAATTTTCCGCCCGCTGCCTGCATCTTTTGAACGGCCTTTACCACGGTCGGGCGGGGTTTGCCCTCGCCGAAAGGCACCAGTGTATTGTCGTAATCGCTTGCCAGAATCCTGTACTGCATCTTCTTCTCCCTTTGTGGAACTCAAGTTTGTTCCAGTATATCACATTTTAAAGGGTTGTGGGGATTTTTTATGCAAATAAAAATCGGCAGAACACAAAAGCTCTGCCGATGGATCTACTGTTTTCTTATCTCTTATGCAAACACCGCCACAACGATCTGCATTGCCACGCCGAGGAAGGCACCGGCAGCCCAGGTCAGGCCGGTGATGAACAGATTCTGCTTCCAGGAGGGGTTGGCGCGCCACAGCACTGCCAGACCCACGCCCGCGCCGGTGCACAGCCCCGCTACAAGGCTGGAGAAGCGCAGAGCGCCCTCCACATACAGCTGGGTCAGCAGCACGCTGGCGGCGCAGTTGGGGATCAGACCCACCAGCGCAGCCACCACCGGCTGGAAAAAGCCCATGCGGCCCAGCAGGTCGGCAAAGACGTCCTCGCCCACGCCCTCCACGATCAGGCCGAACACCAGACTGAACAGGAAGATGAACACAAAGATCTCCACCGTGTGGCGCAGCGCAGCTTTCCAGATGGGCTGTTCATGCCCCTCTTCGTCGCTGTGCTCTTCGTGGCAGTCCACCTCATCGGCGTGGCCGGTGTAGCCGCCGCGCAGGCTCCTGGGCAGCACGCCCCGCAGCACAAAATCCAGCACAAAGCCCACCGCGATGGCGTACACCACCTTGATGACCATCAGCACGGCAAGCTTGTCCCAGTAGGCCGGCATGGACACCAGCAGCGGGATGGCCTCGTCGCTGGTGGCAAGGTACACCGCCATCAGGGTGCCCAGTGTGATGACCCGGGAAGAATAGAAGTTGGCTGCAATGGCAGAGAAGCCGCACTGCGGCACACAGCCCAGCACCGCACCCGGCACAGCGCCCCAGCGCCCGCCGCCGGCCAGCAGCGCCTCAATGCGCTCGCCGTGGCGGTGCTCGATATACTCGATCAGCAGATAGGCCAGAAACAGAAAGGGCAGCATCTTTCCGGTATCCACCAGAGATTCGCCCAGAACATCCAGAAACAGTTCCATAGTTACTCCAAAAAACAACTGTGTTTTGCTTTATTTCAGTAAATTGCAAGTTATTTGCATTTTCGAACAGGGATGATTATACACGATATCTTCCCCGATTGCAATACTAAATTGCAAATTAGTTGCAAATTTATTTTAAGGCAGCAAAAAGGGCCTGCGGATGCAGGCCCTTCACGGGATATTTTAACCTTTCAGCGGCACAAACCCAACCAGATCCTTCACGACCTCGCCGCCGATGATAAGACCGGCCACCGAGGGCACAAAGGCATTGGAGCCCGGCACCGAGCGGCGCTGGGTGCACTTGCGCTGGGTGCCCGGCGGGCAGATGCAGTGATCCTTGCAGCTGATGGCGTCATCCTCAATGGGGGTCATGGCAGGCTCCTTGGAGTAGACCACCTTCAGGTGCTTGATCCTGCGCTTGCGGCACTCGGTGCGCATCACCTTGGCCAGCGGGCAGACCGAGGTCTTGTAGATGTCGGTCACCTCAAAGCGGGTGGGGTCCATCTTGTTTCCGGCTCCCATGGAGCAGATGATAGGCACACCGGCTTCCTTGCACTTCATCACCAGCGCCAGCTTGCCGGTCACGGTATCAATGGCGTCCACCACATAATCAAACTGGGTGAAGTCGAACTGATCCTGCGTTTCCGGCCCGAAAAAACACTTGTAGGTGGTCACCCTGATGCTGGGGTCGATGTCGTGGACACGCTCTTCGGCTACATCCACCTTGTACTTGCCCACCGTCTTGCGGGTAGCGATGATCTGCCGGTTGAGGTTGGTCAGGCAGACCTTATCGTCATCGATGAGATCCAGCGCGCCCACGCCGCTGCGTGCCAGCGCCTCGACCGTGTAGCCGCCCACGCCGCCGATGCCGAACACCGCCACGCGGGAATTGTGAAGCTTTGCCATTGCATCCGCGCCCAGCAGCAGCTGCGTGCGGGAATACTGATCCTGCATTTTGTTTCTCCTTGTTACTTTTCCACTCTCGTAATGGTGCCGCCGCCCAGCACCACATCGCCCTGATACAGCACCACAGCCTGTCCAGGCGTGGGGGCGCGCTGGGGCTGGTCAAATTCCAGCCGGAAACCGTTTTCCGCCGGGTAAACAGTGGCGGCCTGCTCGGTCTGGTGGTACCGGGTGCGTGCTGTGACCCGCAGCGGTTCTGTCAGCTCCTGGATGGCGATCCAGTTGGCCTCGTCAGCATAGACGATGCGGTCGAAGAGGTCCGCTTCCGGGCCGACCGTGACCGTGTTTGCCTGCATATCCTTGCCGCAAACATACACCGGTGCGCCCAGCGCCAGCCCAAGACCCTTGCGCTGGCCGATGGTATACCGCACCGCGCCGTTGTGGATGCCCACCACTTTGCCGTTCTCGTCGAGGAAGTTTCCCGCCGGATAATGCTTCCCGGTAAAATCCTCCATGAAGCGGGCATAATCGCCGTCCGGCACAAAGCAGATGTCCTGACTGTCGTGCTTGCGGGCGTTGACGAACTTGTGCTGTTCGGCAATTTCCCGCACCTCGGTCTTGTGCAGACCGCCCAGCGGCAGCCGGATGTGCGCCAGCTGCTCCTGCGTCAGGTTGTAGAGCACATAGCTCTGGTCCTTGCCCTCATCCAGACCCTTTTTGAGCAGGAACCGGCCTGTGGCCTCGTCCTGCTCCACCCGTGCGTAGTGACCCGTGACCACATACTCCATGCCGTGGGCTTCGGCCCAGTCCAGCAGATGGCGGAACTTCATATATTTATTGCAGTCGATGCAGGGGTTCGGGGTGCCGCCGGCTTCGTAGACGCGGATGAATTTTTCAATGATCTGCTCCCGGAAATCGGCGGTGAAGTCCAGCACTTCATAAGGGATATCCAGCGCAAACGCCACCTCGGCGGCGTCCTCGATATCCTTTTCCGAGCAGCAGGTATGAAAGCCGGACTGGCCCAGCGTCTCATTGCGGGTGAGCCGCATGGTGATGCCGGTGCAGTCGTAGCCCGCCTGCTGCATCAGCCACGCTGCCACCGAACTGTCCACGCCGCCGCTCATGGCAATGAGCGCCCGGGGCTTGTTCTCAGGGGTCTGTGTGGTCATAGGTTCTCCTTTGGTGCGTTCAACACACTAAAATAGTAGTATAATAGTAACGCGAAGCAAACTGCTTGTCAAGACGCAGAAATTTTATGTGCCTGCTCCAGCAGTGCCTGCTTTTCGTTGGGGTATTCGCCCCGGATGACGCCATCCAGCAGCGCTTCCAGCACCCGGCGCAGGCTCGGCCCCGCCGGAATGCCCGCCGCCATCAGGTCGCGTCCGTTCACGGCAAGCTGGCTGATGCGACAGCACACACCGTCCGCTTCCATCTGTTCGGCTGATCTGGCCTGCGCAGCAAAATCAGCCGCCCGTTCCGGGTGCAGGGCAGTGCCCAGCGCCGCAAGGCGCTGCACAGCGGTCAGACCGTATCGGCCAAGCAGCTTCCGAATAGCTGCTGTATCCGGAGCAGCGGAAGTTTCTCTGAGGACCGTCCGCTGGGATGGGACCCTGCCGCCGCAGGCGGTAGGGCGGGCGATGGAATGGCCCGATTCGTGTCCGAGGAGAAAGCTGCCGCTGCTCCCTCCCGACTCCCTCACCAGCACCGCGGTCTCCTCAATGAGGGCGTTGGAGCAGCGCAGGCGTCTGAGCACCTTGCGGGTGCCGTCCTCGCCAAGGCTCAGCAGCAGCGCCGCCAGACGGATGGGCAGGTTCTCGCTGCCCGCCGGACAGGCATCGACGGCCGGTTTCGCGGCGTCCAGCGCTTCCGGTGCAAGCTCCGGCAGGATAACAGTCAGTATTTTTTCATCAAGATATGCCGCAGGGGCGGGTGCAGCCAGCAGTTTGGAAAGCTCTTCTTCGATGCGCTCCGCCGAGACACAGTCCAGATGGGTGCACAGCGCTTCGGCTGCCTGCCCCGTGGCCGGGTCGATGGCAAAGCCGTACCGCGCCGCAAAACGGTATAACCGCAGGATGCGCAGCGCGTCCTCGGTAAACCGCTGGTGCGGCACGCCCACCGCCCGGACGATGCCCTGCTGCAGGTCATTCTGCCCGCCGAAGGGATCGATGAGGCCTTCCTTTTCGTTATAGGCCATGGCATTGATGGTAAAATCCCGCCGGGCAAGATCCTCCCGCACATCCGGCACAAAGTGCACTTCATCCGGGTGGCGGCCGTCGGAGTATGTGCCCTCCGTGCGGAAGGTAGTGATCTCGTACAGGCCGCCGCCCTGCTTCACCGTGACCGTGCCGTGCTGCAGACCGGTGGGAATGCAGCGTTCCTCACCAAACAGGTTCATCACTTGCTGCGGCAGGGCGCTGGTGCACAGGTCCCAGTCGTGGGGGCAAAGCCCCAGCAGACCGTCCCGCACACAGCCGCCCACGGCATAGGCCGCATAGCCCGCTGCGTGCAGCGCATCCAGCAGCACTGCTGCGCCGGAGCCCAGTGTCAGCTTCATTACGCTTCCTCCTCATACTGCAGGAGAATGCTTTTGCCATCAAAGCCGCATTCCGCCGCCGGGAAAATGCTTTGTGCCCGCAATGCGTATTCCTCCGGGTCGGTGATCATAGGCGAATAGTGGGTCAGCCAGAGCCGTTTCGCTCCGGCCTGCACGGCCAGCGCCGCGCTCTGCCCGAAGGTGCTGTGCCCCCACTGCTTTGCCTGCTCTTCCTGCTCCGGCAAAGCGTAGGTGGCATCGCAGATCAGCAGGTCCGCCCCTTGCGCCGCCTGCAAAAGCCCCGGGCAGGGAGACGTATCCCCCGAGAATACTGCGCTCAGCCCCTTACGGGCAGGGCCGAGCACCTCGGCGGGCAGGATCGTCCTGCCATTCGCTTCCACCGCTTCGCCCCGCTGCAAAAGCTTCCATTGCTGCACCGGAACACCCAGCGCTCTGGCACGCTCCGGCAGAAATTTTCCCGCCCGGGGCAGTTCCAGCCGGTAGCCGAGACTGCGCACCCGGTGCTTTGTGGCAAAGGGAAGCAGCACCGCTCCCGCAGACCAGCTGTCCGAAAGCCGGGCGAGCGGCAGCGGCGTACCCGCAGTCAGCTCCCGGGGCTGCACCGGATAGGGCAGCGGTCCGGTGAGGGCGCGCACCGCCGCCCAGATGTCTGCAAGGCCAGCCGGGCCAAGCAGAGCCAGCGGGCGGGTGCGCCCCTGCGCACCAAGCGTCTGCAGCAGACCCGGCAGGCCGAAAATGTGGTCGCCGTGGTAATGGGTCAGGCAGATGGCATCTGCCCGCATCAGGTTGACCCCCGCACGGCGGGCCGCCGCCTGCGTGCCCTCGCCGCAGTCCAGCAGCAGGCCGTGCCCCCTGCACTCCGTATAAGCGGCAGAAAGGGCGCGGTCCGGCAACGGCATAGTGGCCGCCGTTCCCAGCAGTGTGATGGTCAACATAAGCGTTCTCTCCCGGTACAGTGTTTTTCAGAGCTTATTGTACCACAGCCCACCGCATTTCACAATCATTTTGCGCGGCGCATAGAATGGCGCAGTATCATCAAAAGGAGGCGGCATCATGCGGCGCAGAAAGGGCAGTTCTTTTTCCGGCGGACGCGGCAGTGCACTGGCATGGGTCTGCCTGCTGGCGGTGCTGGCGCTGTTTCTGCTGGCCGGAGCACCCGGCTGCATGGCGCAGCGGCTGGTCTGGTCGGCCCGCGGCACCATGATCTTTCTGCCCTCGGGCAGCAGCTTCTGACAGCAAAACAGGAGGCGACCCGCACGGGTCGCCTCCTGTCGCTTTTATTTTCCGTCCGAATAAGGCAGCTGACCGGTCAGAGTCAGTGTTTCGGCCAGTTCTTCTTCCGAGCGGAACCGCCATGCTGCGGCCCCCACCGCCACATAGCAGGCATCCGCCCTGCCCTCCGGCGTGATGGCAAGGATCATGGCTTCTCCGTCGCCCACCGCCGTCACAAGGCCGTCGGCGCTTACTCTGGCCACTGCCGGGTTGCTGCTGAGCCATGTCAGGCCCGGATTTTTCTTTTTCGATGTCTGCCCTGCCACCTGAGCTGTCAGTTTCTGGCTGGCCCCCACCGACTGCAACAGCATGGCATTCTTGCTCAGCGTCACCCGGCCCACCTCAGACGTGACCGTCACCGTGCAGCGCAGCACCTGCCCTGCCGTTGTCACGGCACTGATCACCGCTTTGCCGGAGCTTTCCGCCGTGACGGTGCCATTGCTGCTGACCGTTGCCACCGCCGGGTTGCTGCTGAGCCACTTGCGTACATAGACAAAGCTGTTCCGGTCCTGTTCCAGCTTCAACTTATGAGTCGGGTGTGGTATTTTTTCAGTGATGGTCAGGGTAAACATGCTTTCGCTCAGAACAGGCTGGGCCGCCGAGCCTGTTTTCACCGTCACGGTGCAGTCGGCTTTCTCGCCCCGCTCACTGCAGGCTGTGATGACCGCCGCGCCCTCGGCCCGGCCCGTCACCTTTCCGGTGCCATCCACCGATGCCACCGAAGGATCACTGGATGACCAGATCAGAAAGAAATAATCGTTCGGTGCCTGCACATCCAGATAAGCCACCGGCAAGGATTCGCCTTCGGCCAGTTCCAGCGTCAACTCGGCGGTATCCAGCGTCATCCCGCTGTCCTGCCCGAGTTGGAGCTGCGCCGCCCGCGCCGCCGGAGCAAAACCGCTGCCCGCCGTCAGCGCACCCGCTGCCAGTACCGCTGCGCAGCACCGGAGCCAAAACTTGTGTTTCATAGGCGTTTCCCTTTCTGTCGGTCAATCAGACCTTCCGGAATGTTCCTGTCTTCGTATTATTTTACACAGCGACACCGGAGGGGTCAAGTTTTTTGCCCGTTCCTGAACCATTTCAGGCCGGATTTTGTGCGGGGATACAAAATCCGGCTTTTCTTTTTGTACAAAACGCCGCTGCACCCGGCAAAAGCCCGGACGCAGCGGCGTTGTTTGTGCGATATCAGTAGTTGATCTTCTTCAGCTCAAAGTAGCTCTGGGGATGTGCGCACACAGGGCACTTGAGCGGTGCAGACTTGCCGATGTAGGTATAGCCGCAGTTCCGGCACTGCCAGACCTGCTGTTCCTCGCGGGCAAACACCTTCTGGTTCTTCAGGTTTTCGGCCAGAGCACGGTAGCGCTCCTCATGCTCCTTCTCGATCTGAGCCACCATGGTGAACAGCGCTGCGATCTGATTGAAGCCCTCTTCCTTGGCTTCCTTGGCCATACGGGGGTACATCTCGGTCCACTCGTCGTGCTCACCGCCGGCTGCCATATCCAGGCAGGTCAGGGTATCGGGGATGGTGCCGCCGCACAGCAGCTTGAACCAGATCTTGGCGTGCTCTTTCTCGTTGCCTGCCGTCTCTTCAAAGATGGCAGCCAGCTGCTCGTAGCCTTCTCTCTTTGCCATGCTGGCAAAGTAGGTGTACTTGTTGCGTGCCTGGCTCTCGCCTGCAAATGCTTCCCAGAGGTTTTTCTCGGTTTTTGTGCCCTTCAGTTCCATGTTCCCGTTCTCCTTTCAAGATAAAAAGCCTGTTCCGGGAGCGACCGGTTCCCGGCTGTATCATCCAGCCCGGCGTTTTTCTGCCGGGTCTTTGGTTCTGAAAAGAGTATACCACACTCGCTCAACAAAATCAAGAATAATTCCTATTTATTCTGAGAATCATTTTCACTTTTAATTATGCTGTTTCAGCGCGCAGGTAGCGATGCTCAGCGCACTCCATGCAGCCTGATACATCAGCACCGTTGCCACCGACAGCTGCCAGATGCTGCCTGCGCTGGTCAGCAGCACGGCGATCGCCACCGAGAAGCCCACCGACACCAGCTGTACCGTGGTGGCAAAGGTTTCAGCGTTCTGTGCCTGATCGGCCGCCTGCAGGCCGCCGGTCATGCTGGTAAAGTTCCCGGCGTGGATCATGCAGCAGATGTCCTCCGGGCTTTCCGGCTCCTGCGGCGCTGCCGCAATGGCATCGCACTGTTCCTGATCCAGCATCGTGATCATGCCTTCCGGCAGATGATAGGCTTCGTTGATATGGCGCGCCGTCAGGCTGGGGTCCTTGCCGATGACCAGCAGGCGGATATTTTCCTTCTGCAGCACCGCAAGGCTGCGGGCGGCATTGCGTCCGCCCACCGTTTTCAGCACGAACATGGCGTGCAGCACACCGGACACCGCCAGATACAGCACCTGCAGCTCCCCATTGCGGGAGTGCTGTGCTTCGTATTCCTCATCCGGCAGAGGCACGTCCTCCTGCTCCATATACTGCCGGGTACCGATGAGCACGCGGTTGTTGTCGCACCAGCCGGCAAAGCCAAGGCCGATGTGCTTTTCCAGATCCTTGACCGGGAACAGGATCTCGGTGCGTTCCTCGATGATCTGGCCGAACATGCCCCGCAGGGTGCCGCAGCTGTCGCTCAGGATACTGGCTGCATACAGGATGGCGCGGTCGATCCGCCCGCCCTTGAAGATACGGATATCCTCCAGCGTAGTGCTGCCCGGTGCAAACAAATCGTCGGTGTCCACCTGCAGGGTGTCGATGCCGCCCAGCTGTTCAATGGCCTTCCATCCGGGTACAACGGCCCCAACAGCAGCTGCCGCTTTCTGCAGCCGCAGCGCCGCAACGCCCGCCACCAGCGTGGAGGAAAGCGGTGCGCCCATGCACAGCACAGCCGCCATGGCTGCCGTGGCCTTGTTCCATCCGGCACCCGCCAGCAGGAACAGCACACCGCTGAGCAATGCGATGCCCAGCAGGAGGTACGATGTTTTGCGGATGCGGCGCTCACTGGCGCGCTCGCCCAGGCTCTGTTCCACAAAGCCATCGTTTTCTTTCAGCGGGCGGCTCAGCAGCACCCACGGATCCTTCTGTTCCAGATCCCGTGCCAGTGCCCGCAGCAGGTCCTTATCCCTTGCGCGGTAAGCACCCTTTGGGTCCGGCTCCCGCAGGGCAAGCTCGTAGCCGCCCTTGATGGCTGCCAGCATCACACGGCTGCCCAGCAGTGCAAGGAACAGTCCCAGCGCCGCCACGCCGCTGAGCAGCGAAATGCCGGTGGTGCCGCGGTAGACATTGGCATTGAGCATGGCCGTCGCCGTCTGTAACAGGGCCGCAGCCGCAGCCAGTGCAGGCATCGTGTCTGCCGTGGGGCGTCCGTTCCGCTTCAGTCCCAGAAAGCCATCCCGCAGCACCGGGAAGCCGACGGCCAGACTTGCCGCAAACAGCAGCAGATTGGCCCCGTAGAAGGCCGCCGGGGCTGTGTCCGGGTCCAGCGAAGCCATTGCGGGCAGCAGGCCATCGGACACCAGACCAAAGTGCAGCAGCACCACAGCCAGAATGCCCGCCAATGCACACCGCAGGGTCAGCTCTGCACCCATCCGGCGCAGCCTGTCGGCAGGCGTTTCCGGAGTCGGTTCTTCAGCCGGTTCGTTCTCCGGCACTGCTTTGCTCGCTGCAGACGGCGTTTCTTCTGCCGGGATATCCCGGGCTGGCTTATCCGGCTGTGCAGATGTCCCGGCTTCCGGCATCCCGGCCGCCTCTTCGTCCACAGGCAGCAGCGGCAGACTCATGGTGTCCTCTTTGCTGTCGGCCTTCTCAGCCGGAGCAGCCGGAGCTTCCGGCTTTTCTTCGTCCTCCGGCACGCCAAAGAACACCGGCTTCTTTGCGTTTACGGAGGCGTCCGGCCTGCGTTCTTTCTGCGGTGCTGCCGCCGGTTTCTCAGCCTTTCCGGCTGCTTCTGCCGGGGTCTCCCGGGCTGCTGCAAACACCGCACCCAAGCGTGTTGTTTCCGGTTTCGGCGGCTCTTTCTGCGCGTCCGCCTTCTTCTCCGGTTCTGCACCGCTCATGCCGTTGATCATCGCCTTGAGCTGTGCCATCTCCTGCTGCTCCCGCTCTTCCTGTGGCAGCAAAGTCTCCGGCGCATTTTTCGGGTTCTTCGGGAGCTGGCACGGTTGCTTCTGCTGCGGCAGCGCTTCCTTTTCCGGTTCCACTTCCACCGCCCGTTCTGGTTCTTTCGGCGGTTCCGGCATCGGTTTTGCAGCAGATGGTTCCTGCTGAGCCAGCGGGCGCAGCGGCAAAGCCGACTCCGGGTCTGCCGTAGGCTTCAGCACAAGTTCCAGATCCGCTTCTTCTTCCGGTTCTGCATCCTCGCCCAGCAGCACTTCGCCGGTGAGCATTTCCAACGGTTTTTTCACAGGCTCTTCCGGCATTTTTGCTTTACCGCAGCTGAAGATGCCGAATTTCCGCTTCGGCTTTTCCTCTGGCTGGCCGCTGTCGTGCCGGGTCATCTCCTCCGGCAACTCCACTGCGGTCGTGGAAAAGAACGAGCGGAACCGCTCTTCTTTCGCTGCGAGTTCTTCCGGGGTCAGATCCCGGCGGTCCTTGGTATCGTTCGGCATTCTTGTTCCTCCTGTAATGATGTCCGGAGTTCCGGGCCGTACCCGTTATGCCTGCTGCGCTCCGCGCTGAGACTGGATCTCGTACAGAATGATGCCGGCTGCAACCGACACATTATAGCTGTCCACACCGGTGCCGGGGGCCGCCATGTCCAGTCGCACCACGCCGTCGCACAGTTTCTTCACCAGCTGCGAAACACCGCTGCCCTCGCTTCCCAGCACCAGAGCGATGGGGCCGGTGAGGTTGTTCCTGCGCAGGGAAACGCCGTCCATGTCGGCGCAGTAGACGAACACGCCCTGATCCTTCAGGCGGCGGATGGTCTCACCGATATTCGCCACACGGGCCACCGGCAGACGCTCAGCCGCTCCGGCGCTGGACTTGATGACGGTGGGCGTGACCGATGCACCGCCCCGCTTGGGGATTACGATGCCATGGGCACCGCACAGCAGTGCGCTGCGCATCACTGCGCCCAGGTTGTGGGGGTCCTCGATGCCGTCGCTCAGCACCAAAAAAGGCGGTTCCCCCTTTGCCTTTGCTGCCGCCAGCAGGTCATCCACGCCGACGTACTCGATCTCGCTGGCAAAAGCCGCCACGCCCTGATGGCTCTCGGTGCCGGTCATCAGGCGCAGCTTGTTGGGGTGCACCCGCTTCACCGTTGCGCCCGCCTCTTTGGCCAGCGCCGTATAATAGGCGGCCACAGCCGGGGCCATGCCCTCAGCGATGAGCACCGTATCCACACCAGAGCCGCTCTTCAGAAGCTCGGTCACAGGATTTTTGCCATAGACAAGGCTCTCGTTTTTCGGCTGGTTTTCTTCCGGGTTCCGGCGCGGGCGGCGGGGCTGATTCTTTTCTTCCATGTTGTTTCTCCTTTTGCTGTATCGCGGGCAGCCGCAGGGACTTTCCGCAAGGCGCGCATGCTTTGGGCAGCACACCGGTACGAACATTGCTGATAACTCATATTAAAGTATAGCATAAGCCGCCTGCCATTGCCAGCTAAAAAGCCGTTTTTATCTCTGCTGTGGCAAAGTTTTCACACTGCGTTCACGGCATCCGGTGTACCCTGCATCTGCAGGATTGTTTTTGCCGCACCGGCCCGGCCTGCATCCGCAAAGATACGTCTCCTGACGTTTTGCCGGGCGAGAAAGTTTTCAACAAAATTGTGGTATACCCTCCGTAAAAGAGGACGATTTTTTCCACATGTTGAAAACTCTGTGGATAAAGTTCAAAAGTCAAGTTTCAAAGCCTTTTTTGGTGTGGAATTCCACACTTTCCACCGGTTTTTCCACTTTCTGGTTCGACGGTTCTGTCCGCGTTGCGTACAATTTGTAAAGTTCAAGTCGGAAATATGACAATTTTTCAGCTCTGAATCTGTCTTCTTTTGCAAGATCCTCCAACATCATTTTGACGAATGTGGATTTCTGTTGAAAAAAACTGCCTTTTGTTCATCCCGTTCTGCGGGATGTTGTTGCGGATTTTATGGATTTTTGTTGATTTTTTGTTCTCTGCTCATCCGAATCTCCGTCTTATTCCGGCTCTGGTCTCTGCGTCTGTCCGGCAGGGCTGGCAGCTCCACAGGAAAAGTGCCTGTTTGGATTGATTTTAGGCGCTGTTTGGGGTATACTAACCTTGTAGGTTCGTTAAGCCATGCGCAATGTGGGCATGGAGCGGCCAAAACCCCAATGATTTTGTGGAGGTAATGAATAATGTTGGTAAATGCAACCGAAATGCTGATCAAAGCACGTGATGGCCACTACGGTGTGCCTCAGTTCAACATCAACAATCTGGAGTGGACCAAGTCCGTTCTGACCGCCTGCGAGGAAATGAAGAGCCCTGTGATTCTGGGTGTTTCCGAGGGTGCCGGCAAGTACATGACCGGTTTCAAGACCGTCGCTGCCATGGTCAGCGCAATGGTCGATTCCATGGGCATCACCGTTCCTGTTGCCCTGCATCTGGATCACGGCACCTATGAGGGCTGCAAGGCCTGCATCGAGG
>ERZ837380.1474-NODE-1474-length-29243-cov-4.746951_pt1 | contig 29243 bp, 17 predicted proteins | sample MGYA00519685_ERZ837380 | MGnify/ENA primary metagenome ERZ837380 (study PRJEB31850, sample SAMEA3708817) | human gut metagenome | biome: human gut; feature: human-associated habitat; material: faeces | place: China | collected 2014 ...
GTCTCGGCATAATCAAGCTAACGCTTGCTTCTGCACTCGACTTTTCGTATCTTTGACTGCGCTCCGGCGCGACGGGGCGTACGAAGACTCGAAACCGACAAGTTAAAGATAAAACAATGTCCTACAACAATCTGCGCGAATTTATCGAACGGCTCGAACGCGAAGGCGAGCTGGTGCGTGTCGCGGCCGAGGTGTCGCCCGTGGAGGAGATCGCCGAACTGACCGACCGCATGGCCAAGCAGCCCGGCGGCGGAAAGGCGATCCTCTTCGAACGCACGGGGACGGACTTTCCGGTGGTGACCAACCTCATGGGCTCCGAACGCCGTATGGTGCTGGCGCTGGGCGTGGAGTCGCTCGACGGGCTGACGCGGCGCATCGACACGCTGCTGCACGAAGTGACGACACCCAAAGCGACCCTGTGGGAGAAGCTGCGGATGCTGCCGCTGCTGGGCGAAATGGCGCGCTGGATGCCGCGCAGCCGACGCGGACGCGGCCCCTGCCAGGAGGTGGTGCTGCGGGGCGAGGCGGCACGACTGTCGCTGCTGCCGGTGCTCAAATGCTGGCCGGAGGACGGCGGGCGCTTCGTTACGCTGCCGATGGTGCATACGCTCGACCCCGATACGGGGGTGCGCAACGTGGGGATGTACCGGATGCAGGTTTTCGACGACCGCACGACCGGTATGCACTGGCACGTGCACAAGACCGGCGCACGCCACTACGACAGCTACCGGCGGCAGGGGCGGCGGATGCCCGTGGCCGTCGCGCTGGGCGGCGATCCCGTCTATGCGTATGCCGCGACGGCGCCGATGCCCGACAACATGGACGAATACCTGCTGGCGGGATTCCTGCGCCGGCGTCCCGTGGAGCTGGTGCGCTGTCTGACCTGCGGGATCGAGGTGCCGGCCGACTGCGATTTCGTGATCGAAGGCTATGTCGATCCCGCCGAGGAGAAGACGGTCGAGGGGCCGTTCGGCGACCATACGGGTTTCTACTCGCTCGAAGACCGCTACCCCCGCTTCCACGTGACGGCGATCACCCACCGGCGCGATGCCGTTTATCCCGCGACGGTGGTGGGGGTGCCGCCCGAAGAGGATGCCTACATCGCCGAAGCGACCGAGCGGATCTTTCTGGCGCCGATCCGTCTGGCCGTGCAGCCCGAGGTGCGCGACCTGTGGATGCCGACGGCCGGCACGGCGCACAATCTGGCCGTCGTCGCGATCGAGCGGCGCTACGAGGGGCAGGCGCACAAGGTGGCGCAGTCGCTGTGGGGCGCGGGGCAGATGATGTTCAACAAATACCTCGTCGTCGCCGATGCCGCGACCGAAATCCGCCGCGTCGAGGCGCTGGCGGCGCTGGTGCGCAGGCTCGATCCGGCGCGCGACCTCATTGCGGCCGAAGGGGTGCTCGACGTGCTCGACCATGCGACGGCGACCTCGGGGTTCGGCGGCAAGCTGGCCCTCGACCTGACGCGGGCCGCCGCGCGCGAGGAGCCGCCGTTGCAGCTGCCCGAACGCTTCGAGCCGTGCGGCGGGGTGGCGGCCGCGGCGACCGGCTTCGCGGAGCGGTGGCGCACGCTGGCGCTCTTCGTCGACCGGAGGACGGAGCGCGTCGATGCGGCGGCGTTCTTCGGGCGGAATCCGGTGCGGGGCGTGAAGTGCGCCGTGCTGTTCGACCGCGAGGCCGAGGGGCTGACGGGTGCCGAACTGCTGTGGCTGGCTGCGGCCGACAGCGATCCGCGGCGCGACGTGACGGTGGTCGGGGAGGTCGTGGTGGTCGATGCGCGCAGCAAGCGCCTCGGCGTGGAGGGGCATCCCGCGCGGTTCCCGAACGTGGCCGTCGCCTCGTCTGCGACGGTGGAGCGGGTGGATGCACGCTGGGCGGAGTACGGTCTGGGCGAGACGATGGCGTCGCCGTCGGAGCGTTACCGCCGGTTGCTGTTGTCGGATAAAGCCGCCTGGTGATGTGGTCGCGTGAAGATCGCCGGACGCTCGTGCTGCTGCTGCCGTTGCTGGTGCTGGCCGTGGCGGCGTTCCTGCTGCTCGAACCGAAGACGCCGCGGAGCGGGGCGCCGCCGGACGCTGCGAAGGAGGCGCCGCCGGAGCTGTTCGAGTTCGATCCCAATACGGTCGATTACCGTGCGTTGCGGCGGTTGGGCTTCACCAAGCAGGATGCGGCGGGCGTGCTGCGCTATCGGGCCGCGGGAAAGATCTTCCGCATACCGGAGGATTTCGCCGCCTGCTATCAGGTGAGCGATTCGATGTACGACCGTCTGGAACCCTATATCCGCATCGGTGCGGAGTATCGTTTCCGGCCCCGCCGCGACAGTGCGCAACGTTTGCGCAAGCCCTTCATGCGCCGCCAGCGGGTCGTCGTGCCGCTCGTGCCCTTCCGCATCGACACGATGACGGCGAAATTCCTGCGCGCGATCGGTTTCACGAAGCGGCAGGCCGAGGCGATCGCCGACTACAACACCCTCATCGGCGGGTTCCGCGACGAGGAGGAGTTGTGCGACTATCCGATTATCGGCGATTCGGCGGGCCGGCGTCTGGCCGAGTACGCCCTCTTCCCCGAACGGCGGCGTCCGCTGCACGATCCGGTGGAGCTGAATACGGCCGACTCGGCGGCGCTGCGTTCGGTCAGCGGTATCGGCGCGAAGACCGTCGGGGCGATTCTCGACTACCGGCGGCGGCTGGGCGGTTTCTGCCGTGCGGAGCAACTGGCCGAAGTGCGGGGCGTCACCGAGAGCAATTACGAGCGGATACTGAAACAAATTTCGATCGATAGTTGCAGAATTTCAAAAATAGATATTAACTTTGCAACTCCGAAAGCGCTGGCGGAGCATCCCTACATCGCCCCGCGGACGCTTCGGAAGATTTTGAAACGAAGACAATTGAAAGGAGGTTGGAGTACCCTGGAAGAGATGATCGAAGACGGCATACTGACACGCGAGGAGGCAGACAGACTGCATCCTTATCTTCGCTTCGGGGTACGGACGACGCAGAACGACGATTGACGACACACCTTTCGAAGGCCGGCGGAAGCCGAATGAATTCCGCGACTTGCAAATCGATTCGTAAAACATTAAAAATTCGCAAATAGTTATGATTATCATGCCGGTAAAGGAGGGCGAAAACATCGAGAAGGCCCTCAAAAAGTTCAAACGCAAATACGAGCGCACGGGCGTTCTGAAAGAGTTGCGCCGCCGCCAGTATTTCACCAAGCCGTCGATCGCCAAGCGCGAGGCGATGCAGCATGCGATCTACGTGGCGCACATGAACCGCGACGACGAATAGCGGCCCGACACGGCCGTTTCGAGGCAGCGCAGGCGATTTCCATCGGAAATCGCCTGCTTTTTTGCGTTTTCACCCCACTGTTCCGGCCGCCCGTCGTCGGCCGGAACGCTGCGAGATTCGGCCTGCCGTCCCGTGCGGCGGCTTTCCGGCCGGCGTCGCGAAATAGGGATGCGAAACACGACGGGGTATTTTTGCGGATAGGAATGAACGTCGCGGCGCGGAGGCGCATGTTTCCGTTTTCGCTTGCCCGCAAACCTTTTTTTTTGACGGAATGGGAGAATTATTCGATAATTTAGTATATTTACGTCGTGCAGATTGTGCAAACGATCCAATCAGGTTAGTTCATTTATTAATTTATTCGCATGAAAAAAATGTTTGCTTTGGCGGCGGTGCTGTGTCTGGCACTCGCCGGTTGCGAGTATGACGATGCGGAGGTGAAGGATCGGCTCGACGATTTGGAAGGTCGGGTCGACGCACTCGAAAAGACCGTAAACTCGCTCAACATCAACGTCGGGAACTTGCAGTCGCTCATCGACGGCAAGCTCTTCATCACGGCGGTGACCGAAAATCCCGAAGGGGGGGGGTACACGCTTTCGCTCGTGACGTCTGACGGCGAAGCGTCGCAGATCGTCATCAAGGACGGCGAAGCGGGCGCGGCTCCCGCTATCGGCGTGAAACTCGATTCCGACGGGAAGTACTACTGGACGCTCGACGGCGAGTTCATCACCGAGGGCGGGAAGAAGATGCCCGTCACGGGCGACGACGGCGTGACGCCCGTTTTCAAGATCGAGAACGACACGTGGTACGTCTCCTATGACAAGGAGGCGACGTGGAAGGAGTGCGGCCCTGCAACGGGTGCCGCCGGCGACTCTTTCTTCTCGGATGTCTCCACGAGCGAGGACGGCCGTTGGGTCTATCTGACGCTGGCCGACGGCGAGACGGTGCTGACGCTGGAGATGTACAAAGAGTTCGGCATCGCCTTCGAATCGCTGCCCGAACTGATTATGGCCGGAGCGACGGCGGAAATCCCCTTCGTGCTGACGGGTGCCGACGAGAAGAGCGTCGTCGAGGCGATCGCCAAGGGCGACTGGGAGGCCGAAGCGGTGATGGACGGCACGGAGGGCGGCAAGATCGTCGTGACGGCTCCGGCCGAGAGTTCGACGGGCCGCGTGATCGTGCTGCTGAGCGACGGCGAGTCGAAGACGATCATGAAGACGCTGACCTTCGTGTCGGGCGTGATGAACGTCACGACGCAGTCGCAGGAGGCTGCGGCGGTCGGCGGAACGGTCAGCTTCGAGCTGGAAACCGATCTGGACTACGAGGTGGTGATTCCCGACGATGCCAAGGAGTGGCTCTCCCGCGTAGAGACCCGCGCCTTGCGTCAGGAGACGCTGACCTTCTCGGCGAAGGCCAACGAGACGATGGAGGAGCGGCAGGCGAAGATCGAACTCATCAGTTCGGGTGTCGTCGTCGAGACGCTGCTGGTCTACCAGAAGGCGAATCTCGATCCGACGGCGTTCGTCGTCAAGGTCAATGTGACGGAGAGCAGCATGAAGAACACGCTTATTCTTCCGCTGACGGGTACGGTGGATGCCACGGTGGACTGGGGCGACGGCAAGACCGAGACCGTGACGGCCGTGAATCCCCAGCACGTTTATGAGCAGGAGGGCGAATACTACGTGACGGTGACCGGTTCGGTGACGGCGCTCGGCAATCGATTGACCAAAACCAGTCAGAGCGCGATCGTGCGTGTCATCCAGTGGGGCCAGCTGGGGCTGGAATCGCTCGAAGAGGCGTTCTACAACAACAAGGGGCTTACGCAGGTGGCGTTGCCCGATGCGGGCGCTTTCGCCAAGGTGACCACCGTGGAAAATATGTTCTATAACTGTACGCTGCTTACGGCGGTTCCCGTCGGTTTGATCGACCAGTGTACGGAGTTGACCTCCGCCGCTTCGCTCTTTTCGGGCTGCTCGTCGTTGACGTCCATTCCGGAGGGTTTCTTCGACAATTGCCCGAAGATCGCTTCGCTGGCCTCGGCGTTCAAGGGCTGTAAGAAGGTGACGGAAATTCCCGCCGGCCTGTTCGACAATCTGACGGAGGTGACCGATGTTTCGGGCCTTTTCACCAACTGCACGGCGCTTGTTTCGGTTCCCGACGGACTGCTCGACAAGCTGACGAAGGTAACGACCGTTTCGAGTTTCTTCAACGGTTGCTCCTCGCTGCGTACGGTTCCGAACGATTTCTTCAAGTCTCAGACCGAGGTGACCGCCAGCGGAATGATCTTCAAAGGTTGCTCTTCGTTGGAGTCAGTTCCCTCCGGGCTGCTCGATCCCTTCACGAAGACGACTACGATAGGGTCTCTTTTCAGCGGTTGCAAGTCGCTGGGTAACCTTCCCGAAGGATTGTTCGACAAGGTCGGGAGCAACGTAGATCCGTCAGCCAAGGCCGTGGATGCCTCCTATCTCTTCGAAAACTGTGTGAAAATGACCGATTTCCCGTCTCTGTCCAAACTTCCGAACGTCTCGAATGTGGCTTCGCTTTGGAGAGGTTGTACGGCCATGACGACGGTTCCTGCGGATTATTTCCCTTCGAGTTGTACGAATTCCATTTCGGTCGGAAACATGTTCAACGGCTGTACATCGCTCAAAAGCCTTCCTGCCGGCCTGCTGAAAAACATGACTGACATAACGACCGCTCTGTCGATGTTCACGAACTGCTCGTCGCTCGAAACGCTTCCCGAAGGGTTCTTCGATGCGATGGTCGGATGTACGAATATCAAGGAGATGTTCAAGGGTTGTACGTCGCTCGAATCGCTGCCCGCGGGGTTGTTCGACAAGATGACGTCGATCACCGCTACGGCTTCGGCCTTCTACGGCTGTACCGGCTTCACGGGCGAATCGCCCTACCTGACTGCCGAGGTCGAAGGCGCGCCGGTGAAGGTGCACCTCTACGACCGTCCCGATTATCCCGATCTCTTCGTAAAGGTGCCGACCAAGGAGTCCGACTACAAGGACACCTTCAAGAACTGTACGAAGATGGCCGACTACGCCATGATTCCCACCGCATGGGGCGGCGTCAGCGACGGCACGAAGGCGAAGCCGACCATCGCGCTCTCTTATGCGCTTCCAGAGAACATGGAGTACCACGGTATTAATTTCACCGTCAAGGGTACGGAGTTCAAATCGGGTAAGTACATCGTCGGTACGACGGAACTCGTACAGAGCGTGCTCGACGAGTTCGACGGCAACATGGAGAAGGCGACCAACAAATACGGCATCGGGTTTACGGCGACGCAGCTCGAAACACTGATGTCGGATGCGGGGTTGCAACTTCCGTTCAATGATCTCGAACCGGAGACCGAATACATGCTGCTCGTGCGCGGCCAGAATGTCCACGGTCTGACGTTCGAAACGCTGACCGCCACCACCGCGGTTCGTCCGCAGGGCAGCGCCGACTACGAGCGTTATATCGGCACGTGGACCGTCACGACGACTTCGTCGGAGGTTACCGGACAGCCGCAGACCTACACGATCCGCATCGAACCTTACCGCAACGACAAGAGTTACAAGGTCTATGACTGGGGTGCGACGATCCTGGGAACCGGCAGACCGGCCACCGAGGAGACTGACGAAATGGAAGCCTTCCCCTTCTACCTGACTTATATGGCGGACGGTTCGGTCGAGATCAACTCTTTCAACGAGGTGGGAATATACGGTTGGGCAAGCTATGTCTATATCGCTTATCGCTTCCTCAATGAGAATTCGGAGCGGTCGATTTGGCGTACGGAAACGTCGCTCGTCAAAGGGTCTTACGATACCGCTAAGAACGAGATTACGATCACCTGCGATAAGTTCACCGATAAGGCAGGTCTCACACATCAGATTACCGGCCTCGATTATGTGCTCTATACCAGCCAGACCGGATATTACGAAGCAGCGGAGATGATCCGTCCGGGCTATCTGATCGGCGAAGGCGACAATCGGAGGGTGGACTACGGCGTAGGCCCCTACAAGTTGACCAAGGCCCCTGCCGCGGCGGCAGTCCCGGCGAAGCGGCCGGCGAAGAAGTTCGAGTCGCTGCGTCCCGCCTCCGAGACGAAACAGGCGGCCGCCGTGTCCCTCGGCGTCGGCCGTCTGTCGATGATGTCGGTCCATTGAGGGTTTCCCCTGTAAGTTGACGACTCCGTCCCGAAATCGTTCGGGACGGAGTTTTTTCGTCCTTTCCCGACGCACTGTTTCGGGCTCCGGTTTCGTCCGCCGATGCCGTACTCCGCTCCGCTTCGTCTCTTTCAGACTGCCGGCCGACGGTCTCTCCGAAACGGAAATTCGCCCCTGTCGCAACGATTTGCGGCAGGGGCGAATTCAGCGGGAACGTGCAGCCTTACGCTACTGTCTGGTCTGCGTGGCGATCCGCTCGTCGAAATAGCGCTTCACGTCGTTCCAGCGGTAGTAGGGTGCCAGATCGCTTTCGAGGCGGATGCGCGACTCGCGTTCGTTGAAAAGGAACTTCACGAGCACGTCGCCGCCGTCGGGCCGGCGGAAGAAAACCAGCTGGATATTGGTGGCCATGGGCGTCACGCGCCAGCAGCTCCATGCCTGGTCGACCTTGCGGTAGTCGCTCTCGCGCGTGTCGCACCCTTCGATGCCCATGAGACCCACCAGCGGAATGACGTTCACGTCGTGGCCGTAGCGCAGCGATGCCGAGAGCGCGCCCGTTGCGATCGCCTCGTCGGCTTCGGCGACGAAATTGCGCAGCAGGGGCACGGCGTCGCTCAGTGCGCGGTGGCCGAATTCGGCCGAGGGGCCCTCTTCGAGGTACATCTGGTAGTTGCGCACGGCGTAGAAGGCGTAGAGCTCGTCGGGCGTGAAGAGGTCGTAGAACGAGCAGTCGAGGTAGTCGACATCCTGCATCACCGAGGCGACGCAGTAGAGGTCGTTCATGAAGCGGAGCTGCTCCTTGCGGTTGCCGACGAGCGAGGGGTCGGTCACGAGCGCGCGGACGAAACGCGAGGGGTCGATTTCGCGCTCGCGCAGTTCGGCGATGCGCTGTTTGATCTCCTTCTTGATCTTGTTCGCCTCGGTCATGCGGAACATGTAGTCGAGGTAGCGTTTGCTCGCTTCGCGCGTAATGTCGATCGCGGGATTCAGCTCTTTGAGCCGTTCGTTTGCGGCGGCCATGCTGAGCATGCAGCGCGGCACGAGCGTCGAACGGGCGCGGATGCGGCACAGGCGGCCGTCCGCCGTCGAAAAGATTTCGGGGAAGGAGCAGTACATCCGTTCGGCGATGCCGCGGTGTTCGCGCACGCCGCGCGGCGAGAGGTCGCCGTAGCGGTGGCGGGCGTCGTCGGCGACGACCTCGATGCGGCGCAGGGCCTCTTCGCCCAGCGGCGTGAGTTTACCTGCTTCGGCCGCCTTGCGGAGCTTTGCGCGCGGATTTTCGTAGACGCTCTCCGAGGCGTGCCAACGCGAGCCGTGGCGGCCGTAGTGGCTGATGTAGAAGGGTTCGTAGCCTTCGGGCGCGGGCGTCGCCGCTGCGCGGGGGTGGTTCTCGTAGCAGTAGTAGAGCGCCGCCGTGCGGTTGAGGTCTTCGAGGGTCTGTTCTTTGGTGCTCTGCGCCGCAGCACCGCCCGAAAGCAGCAGAACGGACAGGAGCAGCAGGATCGTTTGTCGTTTCATAAAGGTTCGTTTTTAACGGTCGTTTTCTCGCCTCGGCATAACCCGAACAAAGTTCGGTTCTGTGCTCGGCTTGACGAAAACGTTCGTTATCGGGTTTTATTCGGTTATTTTCAGGATGACCGCCGAGACGGGTTTCATCTTCAAGGTGGACAGCCCGTTTTTCGAGGTGTATTTCGCGCCGTCGCCCGTGCCGTAGACCGCTTCGGCCGCGGCGCCTTCCGAGGCGAAACGCGCCGTCGCACTCCGCTTCGACGGGTTGAGGGCGACGAGGTATTTCTGCCCGTCCAGCTCGCGGGCGTAGACCATGGGGTAGGGTTGCTCGACGTCGCTCACGAAGCGCCATGCGCCCTGCGTGCCGAGCGCCGGTGTCTGGCGGCGCAGGGCGATGAGCCCTTTGACGTAGTTGAGAATCGACTGCGGGTCGCGCTCTTCGGCCGCGACGGTGGGTCGTGCGGGCGAAGGATCGATCGGCAGGTAGAGCCGTGAGGCGTCGGCGGTCGAGAAGCCGGCGTTGGGCGAGTCGTCCCACTGCATCGGCGTGCGGCAGCTGCTGCGGTTGCGGCTCGTGTAGCTGCCCTCCTTGACGGGGGCGTCTTCCAGATTGCGCATCCCGATCTCTTCGCCGTAGTAGAGGATCGGTACGGCGGGCAGCGTCAGGAAGAGCGTGAGCGCCGTCTTCAACTGTTCGGGCGTATTGCGGTCGAAGCGGTTCAGCCGCCAGATGTCGTGGCTGCACGTGGGCATGGCGGCGTAACCCAGCTCGCGCGTGGTTTCGTATTCGGTGCGGTAGTTTTCGGCGAACGCCTTCACCTGCCCGCGTCCTTCGTAGTCGAAGAAGCAGGGGGTCTCTTTCGTGCCGCGGTCGTCGGTCTGGCAGACCAGCGTACGGTAGATCTTGGTGCCGGCGCCGTTGTGGATCAGCAGGTCGATGTGGAATCCGGCGCGGAGCGACTGGCGCGGCTGGCTCCACTCGGAGATCAGGATTCCTTCGGGATATTTCGCTTCGAACCAGCTGCGCAACTCATGCCACAGGCGCATCGTACCCGTGTGCTGCTTGTCGTCGCCCTTGACCAGACTTTGGGCCATGTCGCAGCGGAAGCCGTCGACGCCCTTGTCCATCCAGAACGAGATGATGTTCTTCAATTCGTTGCGTACGGCCGTGGGGCCCGGATCGTCGTACCCCTGCTGCCAGGGTTGCGCGGGGTCGGGATGCAGGTAGCCGTAGTTGAGCGCGGGCTGGATGTCGAAGAAGTTCTTCATGTAGTTGCCGTCGCGCGCGGCGTCGCTGCGGACGAATTTCTTGGTCGGGAGCGAATCCTTCGAATCGCTCCAGATATAGTAGTCGCTGTATTGCAGTTCCGGATCGGCTTCGGACGACTGACGGAACCACGGATGTTTGTCCGACGTGTGGCCCGCCACGAGATCCAGACAGACGCGGATGCCCAGGTCGTGGGCCTCGCGGACGAGCTGCACCAACTGGGAATTGGTGCCGAAACGCGGGTCGATCCGGTAGAAATCGGTGATGTCGTAACCGCCGTCCTCGAATTCGCTCCGGAAGACGGGGCTGAGCCAAATGGTGTTCGCGCCCAGGCTTTTGACGTAGGGCAGTTTGGAGCGGATGCCTTCCAGATCACCGATGCCGTCGCCGTCGCTGTCTTTGAAGGAGGAGGGGTAGATGTGGTAGAGAATCCCCTCTTTGAGCCATTCGGGGACTTGCTGTGCGGATGCGGGCAGCAGGAAAAGCGCGGCTGCCAGTGTGAGAAGAGTGCGTTTCATCGGCGGTGCGTTTGGGGTTCGTGTCCGGCCGGTATCGACGCAGACGGGGCGGAGGCGAATCCCTCCGTCGGGCCGTTCGGGTCGTCCGGACCGGAATTTATTACCGGCAAAGATAGGTTTTATCGAGTGGATTTACAAACTGCCGAATGCCTTTTCCCGTTTTTTTCGTCCGGAAACGAAAAAGATTCGGGAATAATTCTTATCTTTATCGGGTCAAACGAAACATTTTCGTAAGCGAGTGCAGAAACTGCCCGCAGGTTATGCCGAGCGAAGAAAATGAAGAAGAAATTCAACGTTTTCGTAAGTGAGGGCAGAAGCTGCTTGCAGGTTATGCCGAAGCGAGAAAACGAAGAATGAAACTCGACGATTTATTACATAACTACTAATAATTCATAGAACGAAAGCAAATGAAACGATTGACGATTCTTGCGACGCTGCTCTTCGCGGCGGTGTCCGTATCTGCGCAGGACTATCACATCAAACTGTGGGACAATACGACGGCTCCGACTTCGAACGGTGTGACGGGTGACGAATACGAGCGCAAACCCGGAACCTTGACCAACACCTCGTCGGCCGAAATCTGGATCTACAAGCCCGCACCCGAAAAGGCGACGGGGCAGGCGATCGTATTCTGCCCGGGCGGCGGCTACTCGCAGCTCTCGATCGCCAACGGCCACAATACCTGCAAGTGGTTCGCCGAGAACGGCATCGTGGGCGTGATGCTCAAATACCGTCTGCCCAACGGCCATTCGGAGGTGCCGCTCGACGACCTGGACAAAGCGGTGGCGACGGTGCGCGAAATGGCCGGCGAGCTGGGCGTCGATCCGCACAAGGTGGGTGTTGCGGGCACCTCGGCGGGCGGCTATCTGGCCGGATCGGCGGGCGTGATGTCCGAATCGAAACCCGATTTCATGGTGCTCATCTATCCGGTGGTGTCGAGCGATCCCGACAAACGGCATCTGGGAACCTTCCAGCAGCTCGTCGGCAAGGAGAACGTCGAGACCGAAGCCGCGAAGTTCTCGTTGGAGAAGGTCGTCGACAGCACGGCCTGCCCGGCGCTGATCTTCCACAGCGACGACGACAAGGTGGTTCCGGCGATTAATGCCGCGCTGCTCTACGAAAAGCTCAAAGCCAACGGCGTGAAAGCGTCGCTGCATATCTTCCCCTCCGGCGGTCACGGCTGGGGCATGAGCAAGAAGTTCAAGTATCACGAGAATTTCAAGGCCGCGACGCTCGACTGGTTGAAGGTAATCAACGCCGAGGCCGACAAGGCCGCTGCGAAGAAATAGTCCGCTTCGACGGTGTTTTCTTGCGGGAAGGTTTCGGCCTTCCCGCTTTTCGTTGTTCACACCGCGAAGGAGGGGCCGGAATCGCGGCGGTCGATCCCTGTGCCGGAATCTTTCGGGCCTCTTCCCGGAGCGTCGGAATAGCGATCGTCGCTCCGTCCGGAATCGGGACGAGATGCGGCGCGGGGGAGTCCCGCCGCGCTGTTCGTGGTGCGGCCGTACAGAATATCCGCCTGCGAATCAAGGTCGCGGGCAGCGTGCGGGGACTTTCGTTTTGCTTATGCGTTTTTCGGAGAGGCAGACCGATGCGCCGATGCACGGCGGGCCGATCCCGAAAGATTCAGGAGGTCGCCGGAGCCCGCAGATTCTCCCTCGCATCGGGGGCATGCCGGAAGATCGCGCCGACGATCGGGCAGGCGTCGACCTCGCGGCAGTCGCCGCAGGTCGAAAGCCCCTTTTCCGATACGCATTTGCGGATCCGGCACAAGTCGCTGCAATAGGCGAATTTCACTCCCTCCGTGCGGCAGCCCGTACAATGGATGGTCGCGGCCGTGATCTGCGGTGCATCGTTCATTTCGCTCCATTTCCGGGCGGTGCGCTCCCGAAGGGCGTCGTCGTTGTCGATGGTAGCCCTGCGGGCGTCGCAGTGTTCGCAATCCAGGCCGCAGCAGGCAATCAATCGTTTCATCATTTCTGTTTGTTTTCGGAATGCCCCCCCCCTCTTCGTGACAAGTCCGGCGGTCAGGGGAGGTTAGGGCGAAGACACCGGAATCTTTTCTGCTGCGGGGCGGGGCAAGGGAGGCTCCGCCCGCTGTATCGGGACGACGTGCGGGAAGCGGATCGCATGTCGCGTGCAAACAAGGCTTTCGCCCGAGGCGGCGGCTTTTCGGGATGCGGACGGGTGCTCGGCTTCGGTCGGGCTACTGCGGAATGAAGATGTAGGTGATCGTCCCCGTGTGGCGGGCGGGAGCCGCGTCGTTGATGTCGAAGACCGAATTGCGGGCGGCGCGCACCGCCGTCTCGCGCATGCAGTCGTCGCCTCCGGAGGCCACCGACGCGTGCGTCACCTCGCCGGCGCGGTTCACCGTGATGCGGACGACGACCTCGCCGCCCCCCTCGCATTGATAGGCGGGAACCACCAGATGCCGTGCATGTCGCACCGGATCGACCAGCGAGAAGGAGACGGTCACGCGGCCCTGCACCTTGCGGTCGGAGTTCTCTCCGCGCTCGTCGGTCCGCTCCCGCCTGCGGCGGATGGCTTCGGCTTCGGCCAGTCCCCGTTCGTAGGCCTCGCGGTTGGCGCGCATCCGCTCCTGCGCGGCGTCGGCCGCATCGTTGAGTGCGGCGGTGTTGGTGCCCCGGTCGTCGCGCAACGATTCGTCGAGTTTGGCGTTTTCGTTGGAGACGTCGTTGCGGATGCTTTTCCAGTCGATCGGCTCCTGTTGCTGCCGCCGGCGCACTTCGCGTTCGAGCCGCTCCTTCTCGGCGGCGAGCTGTTCGAGCTGCTGCAAATCGATGTAGAAGCCCTGCGCGGCGGGCCTGCCTCCGACGACGATCTTCGCACCGACGAAAGCGATGGCCAGCAGCAGGTAGGCGATCAGCGTAACGCACAGTCCCGCACGGTGATCGAACGCCCATTCGCCCGCATCCTCCCGGCGGTTGTCGAAGGGAAGACGCAGTTTGGGCCGTCTGGGCTCCGGTTTGGTTTCTTGCGTGGACATCGTGCAGAAGATTTTGCGCAAAAATAACGTTTTTTAAGCAAATATGCTTATCTTTGCGCACGTTTAAGGAAAATTAATTTCGCATGTCAACAAAACAACAAACCCTGAAAGGCCCGATCTCCTTTTCGGGTAAGGGACTGCACACGGGTGTCGAGGTGACCATGACGGTCAATCCCGCCGGTGTGGACAACGGCATCGTTTTCCGTCGCATCGACGTGGAGGGAACCCCGCTCGTCCCTGCGCTGTGCGATAATGTGACCGACACTTCGCGCGGGACGACCATCGAGTCCAACGGCGTGAAGGTATCCACGATAGAACACATCATGTCGGCGCTCTGGACGCTCGGCGTCGACAACGCGCTGATCGACATCGACGCCGCCGAAGCCCCGATCATGGACGGTTCGGCGCGCGAATACGCCGAAAAGATCGTCGCCACGGGCCTCGTCGAGCAGGACGCCGACCGCAAATACTACCAGGTGACCGAAAAGATGGTCTACACGATTCCCGACAAGGGCGTTTCGATCATCCTCTATCCCGACGAGGAGTTCTCCGCCTCGGTGCACGTCGACTACAACTCGAAGGTCATCGGCAACCAGTACGCCACCTTCCTTCCCGACGACGACTACGCCGCGAAAATCGCCCCGTGCCGGACGTTCGTCTTCCTGCACGAACTGGAACCGCTCTTCAAGATGAACCTCATCAAGGGCGGCGATCTGGACAATGCGATCGTCGTGGTGGAAAATCCCGTTTCGGACGAACAGCTGACCCACCTCAAACAGATCTTCCACAAGGAGGACATCTGCATCACGGGCGGCTATCTCAATAATCTCGAACTGCGTTTTACCAACGAGCTGGCGCGTCACAAGCTGCTCGATCTGCTGGGCGACCTCGCACTGCTCGGCATGCGCATCAAGGGCCGTGTCTGGGCATCGCGTCCCGGGCATTTCGCCAATACGGAGTTCATGAAGCAGCTGCGCCGCACGATCCGCAAGGAGGGCGAGCGTCCGCGCTACAAGTACGACTGCCGCAAGACGCCCGTCTACGACATCAACGACATCCGGCGTATGCTTCCCCACCGTCCGCCGTTCCTGCTGGTGGACCGGATTTTCCACGTGGACGACAACTCGATCGCCGGCATCAAGAACGTGACGATGAACGAACCCTTCTTCGTGGGGCATTTCCCCAACGAACCGGTGATGCCCGGCGTGCTCATCGTCGAGGCGATGGCGCAGTGCGGCGGAATCATGGTGCTGCGCAACATCCCCGATCCGGAGAACTACTCGACCTATTTCATGAAGATCGACGGCGTGAAGTTCAAGCGCAAGATCATCCCCGGCGATACGCTCCAATTCGAACTGCATCTCACCGAACCGATCCGGCGCGGGGTCTGCGTGATGGACGCCAAGGCGTTCGTGGGCGATACGCTCGCCTGCGAGGCGACGCTGATGGCGCAGGTGGCCAAAACGAAGAAATAGCGGGCGCCGCACGCGACCGGCCGCCGTCCGTGTATCGGCGCGGCCGGGCGGAGCCGAAAAACGATACTACATGATTAGCAAGTTAGCCTACGTTCATCCCGATGCCAAGATCGGCGGGAACGTGACCATAGAGCCTTTTGCTTACGTGGCGGGCGACGTCGTCATCGGCGACGACTGCTGGATCGGCCCCGGGGCCGTCATCAACGACGGTGCGCGCATCGGCAAGGGGTGCAAGATCCATACGGGAGCCTCGATCGCCTGCCTGCCGCAGGATTTGAAGTTCAAGGGAGAGTATTCGACCGCCGAGATCGGCGATTACAACGACATCCGCGAGTGCGTGACCATCGCCCGCGGGACGGCGTCGCGCGGCAAGACGGTGGTGGGCAGCCACAACCTGCTGATGGCCTATGTCCACATCGCTCACGACGACGTGGTGGGCAGCCACTGCGTGATCGCCAACCGCGTTTCGCTCGCGGGCGAGGTCGAGGTGGGCGACTGGGCCGTTATCGGCGGTCATGCAGCCGTGCACCAGTGGGTACGCATCGGCGAGCATACGATGATTCAGGGCGGCGCCCTGGTCGGGCAGGACGTGCCGCCCTTCATCACCGTGACCAACGAGAATCAGTTCGCGGGAATCAACCGGATCGGCATGAGCCGCCGCGGATTTACGCCGGAGCAGATCGATATCATCCACAACGCGGCGCGCATCCTTTTCCAGAGCGGCCTGAATTTCATGAACGGCTGCGAAGAGGTGGAGCGCAAAGTCTTGCAGTCGCCCGAACGCGACCGTCTGGTGAAGTTCATCCGCGAATCGAAACGCGGCGTGAGCAAACAGTACGGCGTGAAATAGCAGGGCGTTCGGCCGCGGTGCCGGCCGTGCGATTGGCGAGGCGGATTCGGACGGTTTGTCCGATCCGCCTTGACGTTTTGTCGATTCCGAGCTCCTCCTGCGGCGTCCGGAGTGCCGAGAAAAAGGCGGACGGTTCTTTTTTGTCCGGTGCGTCGGCGGATTCCGAGTCTCAGGGCGGGGCTTTTCCCGAGGCGGAGCGGCCGGGTCGGGGGTATGCGGTTTGACGGTTTTGCACTGCGCTGCGAAACTTGTACGGCAGGATTCCGGCGCTACCGGCTGGCCTTGCAGCGTCCTGCATCCGTCGGCGGAGGCGTCTCTCCGGATCGCACCGTGCCGCGATGGCGGTTGCGGGCGGCCCGGAGCCGGCGTTCGACGCTGTGCGGTGGAGTCGGAACGTCCGATCGAGGGGGAGCGGGTCGTTGCCGGCATTCGGGGGGCATTGAACCCGTTCGGATGCGGCGGGATTTTCCGACCGCGATTCTTCGCAAAGGACGAATTCGTTCGCCGTCCGATTCTTTTTTTCGATTTATTTTCATAACTTGGCTGTTGTTATTATTTTTGTCTCTGGCAATGTTTCGCCATCTCAACCGTGCGACCAATGGACAGAAAATCGGATGAATTGATTTTGCAGGGGCTCCGACAGGGCGATTGCAAGGCATTCGACGAACTGTACATGAGATATGCCCCGCGTGTGGAGGCGTTCGCCTGCTGCATGTTGAAGAGCCGGAGCGAAGCCGAGGATCTCGCGCACGATATTTTTCTGAAAATTTGGGAGAACCGCCGATCGATCGGACACATCCGTTCGTTGGGAAATTACCTGTTCCGAATGACCAAGAACGCCGTTTTCGACCGGTTCGAGCACAAGTCGGTGCAGGTACGCTACGAACGGCAGTGCCTTGCTGCCGGCGATTTCCTGTCGGACGACGTCGCTGCGAAAATCGCCTCCGAGGATCTGTTGATGATCGTCGAACTGGCCGTGGAGCGAATGCCCGAACAGCGGCAGCGGGTCTTCCGTCTGAGCCGTTACGAACGGCTGTCTCATCAGGAGATCGCCCGGGAACTGGGGATCACTACCAAAACGGTGGAATACCACATCCGCACGGCGCTCGCCGAACTGCGGAAGATCATCGCCGCAATCATCGTATTCTTCTGACATTCCGATCTTTTATGCGGCCGATCCGGAGCAGCGATGGCGATCGTTGCTTTTTTTTTGCGAAAAACGGTCCCGAACGGACTGGGGATGCCGCTCGTTTTCCCGTCTTATATATAAACGTTATCGAAGAAATGGACATCGTAAGAAAAATCATACGCGCCTATCTGTACAACCCGATGCCCGAGAAGGTGCAGCGGCAGTTCCGGTCGTGGTGCCTGAGAGAGGAGGGTTCGCACGAGAAGACCGAAGCCCTGAGGGAGGAGTGGGAGCGGCTCGATCCCGCTGCCGTGCTTCCGACGGATGAAGAGGCGTATCGCGGCAAGCTCGCCCGTCTGCACGGGGAGATGCGTCCGCCGCTGAGACTCCGCACGATCCCGCTCTCGCGTCGCGCCGCTGCGGTCGCCGCCGCGGTCGTCGTGCTGGCGATGTCCGTCGAATTTTTCGTCGTGCGGCATCTGACGGCGGACAGCACCACGGTGCTCGTGACGGCCGAGAACAGCAAGGGACGGTTCACGCTGCCCGACGGATCGGTCGTATGGCTCAATGCGGATTCGCGTCTGGCCTATTCGAACCGCTTCGTCGATTCGGAAAAGCGCGAGGTACGGCTCGAGGGCGAGGCCTTCTTCGACGTCAGACGGGATACGCTGCGCCCCTTCGAGGTGACGATGGGCGATTTGGAGGTGCGTGTGCTGGGGACGCGGTTCAATGCCAGCCATATTCCCGATCTCGGAATCGAGGAGGTCACGCTGCTGTCGGGCAGCGTCGAGGTCGGACACGACGGTTCCCGCGAGACGGTGCGGCTCCTCCCCGACCAGAGCTGCGCCTACGACACGGTGTCGGGGCGGCTGGCCGTCCGAAACGTCAGGGCCAGCAACTACGGCAGCTGGACGGGCGATTCGATCGTCTTCGACAACATGACGCTGGAGGACATCGCCGTCAATCTGGAACATTGGTACAACATCCGTATCCGCATCGATGACGGCGTCGACGCGTCGACGCGCATCTCCTTCACCCTGCGTCCCGAAACGCTGGACGAGACGCTGCGTATCATCGAGAACCTGACGCACTTCGCCTGCGAAAGGACGGACAGGCAGCATATAACCATTCGCAAACGATGAACGAAACCGATCCGAACCATGTGAAAAACCGATGAACGATTCCCGCACGGAAGCGGGCGGAAGACCCGCTTCCCCGAAAGCATTCAACATCCAATCTAAACCAAACCAGTGTATTATGAAAAATGAAGGACCAAACGTCTTCGGGCGAATGCCCGCTGTCCCGAAATTTCTCGCGTCCCTGCTGCTGATGCTCGCCCTATCGGTTACGGCGGCGGCGCAGAACCGCAAAATTTCGATCGACATGCAGAACGTCACGGTGAAGGAGTTCTTCGCCGAAATCGAGAAACGGAGCGATTACACGTTCGCTTACAACAATTCGGAGATCGATCTCGCGGCGCGTGTGAGCGTCCGGGCGGTGGACGAGGAGATCGTCGCCGTCGTCGACCGCACGCTCGCGCCTCAGCGGCTGAGGGCGCGTATCGAGGGTAACCGCGTGGTGCTCTCGCCCGGCAGGGCCGCGGTACCCCCCCCCTCCTCCGCGAAGCCCGTGAAGGCCGAAAAGACGATCAGCGGTCGCGTTACCGCCGTTTCGGGCGAGCCGATCGTCGGGGCCAGCGTGATCGTCAAGGGGACGAGCATCGGCAACGTGACCGGCATCTCGGGTGAATACACGATTTCGGCCGAACCCGAGCAGACCCTCTCGTTCGCCTTCCTCGGTTACGATACGAAGGAGGTGAAGGTCGGCAGCCGCACGACCATCGACGTCACGTTGACGGAGCAGAACAAACAGATCTCCGAGGTGGTCGTCGTGGGTTACGCACCGATGCGCAAGAGCGATTTCACGGGTTCGATCGCCAGCGTGAAATCCAGCGAACTCTCGGTGACGGCGCCGACGGTGGGACAGTCGCTCGCGGGCAAGGTAGCCGGCGTGGAGGTGCACCAGACCAGCGGCGCCCCGGGCGACGGCGTCACGATCCGCGTGCGCGGCGTGAACTCGCTGTCGGCCAGCAGCGACCCGCTTTACGTGATCGACGGCTATCCGGCATCGGAAGACGTTTTCATCAACCCGAACGACATCGAGTCGATCGACATCCTGAAAGATGCCGCCTCGGCCGCCATCTACGGTTCGCGCGGCGCCTCGGGCGTCGTGCTCATCACCACCAAGCGCGGCAAGGAGGGCGAAGCGGCCAAGGTGAGTTACGATTTCTCCTACGGAATCCAGCAGCTCGACCACAAGGTGGATCTGCTGAACGCCGTCCAGTTCCGCGATCTGCTGATCGACGCCCGCAACAACTCCTACCGTCTGCGCGCTACGGCCGCCGGAGTGTCGTGGAGTCCCTACGACGACAATACGGTGCGTGCGGCCAAAGGCTTCTCGCTGGCCGAAGTGGGTATTCCGTCGATGTTCTACGATTTCACGACCCGCACGCCCGTGACGCCGCAGTACGATACCGACTGGCAGGACGAACTGTTCTCCAATGCCGGCATCATGCGTCACAACGTCTCGGTGACGGGCGGTTCGAAGGCTATCAAGTACATGGCCAGTCTCGGTTACATGGATCAGGACGGTATCATCTCGCCGTCGAACCACAATCGCATCAACGCCCGCCTGAATCTCGACGCGCAGATCACCAAGCGGCTGTCGGTGAGTCTCAGCTATTCGATGTACGATGCCAAGAACCGCGTGGTGCAGGCCGAGGGCCGCATGATCAACGACGGCGTGATCCAGAGCGCCCTGATGTATCTGCCGAACCTTCCGGCCTACGAGGAGAACGGTGACTACGCCCGCAGCGCCATGATTAAGATGAAGACCGAATGGGGAATGAATTTCCCCGAGAACCCGCTGGCGATCGCCCACGAGCTGGACATTCAGGAGAAGATGTCGCGCCACAACCTCAATGTCAACATGGTCTACGAGTTCATTCCCGATCTGAAACTCTCGGCGCGTCTCGGCCAACAGTGGTACAACTACCGCTATTTCTACTATCGCCCGATGAGCATCGGACGCGATGCCGCCGTCGCTTACAGCGATGCGCTGAAACCCTACAACATCGCCCGCACCACCTCGACCTACGACGTCGACCGGCTGGGCGAGTTCATGCTCAGTTATAAGAAGGAGTTCGGCCGTCACCATTTCGACGCTCTGGCCGGCTACACGCTCCAGAAGAAGACCTACGACCGGCTGGGCGTCGAGGCTACCGGATTCGCCGACGACCGCATCCATGAGGTGACGGCCCACGGTTCGGAGGCCACGGACGTCCAGCTCTACGACACGCGCAAGGCCGGTTGGGCGATGATGTCGTTCCTGACGCGCGTGAACTACGCCTTTGACGATCGCTACACGCTTACCGCATCGTTCCGCGCCGACGGTTCTTCGCGTTTCGGCGTGGACAGCCGCTGGGGCTATTTCCCTTCGGTGTCGGCCGGTTGGACGCTCTCTAACGAACCCTTCTTGAAGGATGCGCTGGAACGCGTCGCTTCGATCCGTCTGCGGGCGAGCTGAGGCAAGAGCGGTAACAACGACATCGGCAACTACGCCTCGATCGCCTCGATCTCGACGGGCAGCTACGCCTTCGGCAACACCCCCGTCTCGACGACCTACGAAGGTTCGTTCGCCGATGCTGCGCTCGGTTGGGAGACCACCACGCAGACCAACATCGGTATCGACCTCGGATTTCTCGGCGGCCGCCTGAACGTGATCGGCAACTATTACAATTCGATCTCGTCGGACATCCTCTACGACTATCCGATCTCCTCGATCTCGGGCGCCACTGCAACCAAGACCAATCTGGGGACGGCGAAGATCCGCAACCGCGGTTTCGATTTTCAGGTCGATGCCCGCGTGCTGACCGGCAAGGTCAACTGGAACGTCAGCGCCAACGTCTCGGTCAACCGCAACAAGGTGGTGAGCATGGGCGGTCTGGACGACATCATCTCCACCACGGAGCGCTCCGTGGGTTCGCACATCACCAAAGAGGGGTATCCCATCGGTTCGTTCTACGGTTACAACGCCATCGGTATCATGTCGAAGGCCGACTACGCCAATGCGCTTCTCGACCGCGAGGTCTATCTGAAAAACGGCAACAAGTTCCCCGAAGGTTATGAACTGAAAGGGCCGGCGGTCTCCTCCTATTCGCTCGACGCGCTCTCCTACGGCAACGCGATCTGGGAGGACGTCAACGGCGACGGACTCATCACCACCGACGACAAGACGATCATCGGCGACGCCTATCCCGATTTCACGGGCGGTTTCTCGACGAACCTTTCGTGGAAGGGACTCGATTTCAGCGCCAGCTTCGTCTACTCCTACGGCGGCGAGGTGATCAATTTCCAGGACTACTACCTCTACAACATGGAAGGTTCGGGCAACCAGTACGCCATCGTGGCCGACCGCTATATCTCCGACGAGCAGCCGGGACGCAACAACGTGCCCATCGCTTCGCGCATCTCGACACCCAACACGTCGCTCAAACTCTCGTCGTATTACGTCGAGGACGCCTCCTTCTTCCGCTGCGCGAACATCACGCTGGGCTATACGCTTCCCAAGCGTTGGATGAGCAAGCTCCACGTTTCGTCGTGCCGCGTCTATTTCAGCGGCGACAACCTCTTCACAATCACGCCCTATCGCGGTTACAACCCCGAAGTGTCGTACAAAAGCAGCAACCTGATGCCGGGATTCGATTGGGGGTGTTACCCGCTCGCCCGCATCTACTCGCTCGGTCTTAATCTCACCTTCTAATTTCGGACGATCATGAAAATCAAACAGATATTCGCAATTCTGGCCGTCTCGGCCTCGTTGATGTCCTGCAATTTCCTCGACGAGTTCGATCCCAACGCCACGACGGCCGGAAATTTCTACACCTCGGAGGCCGACATCGAAACCTCGCTCAACGGGGTTTATCAGTCGCTCGCGCAGAGTTACTACTACCAGTACAACTACTATTTCACCGACGTGCGGGCACACGTGACCGTCGTGACCGACAGCGGAGCCAGCAGCGGCATTCCCTATCAGTTCTACAACTATACGCTCACCGAGGAGAACCAGTACGTCTACAACCGCTATACGCAGCTGTTCAAAAGCATTTCGCGAGTCAATACGCTGCTTTCCCACCTCGACGACGTGACCTATTCCGCCTCCGAGGCGCGCGACACCTGCGAGGCCGAAGCGCGTTTCGTCCGTGCGCTGACCTATTTCCATCTGGTCACGGAGTGGGGGGACGTGCCGCTGGTGCTGGAACGTCTGGATTCGAAGGACGAGGTGGCGGCCAACAACTACCGTCGCCCCAAAGCGCAGATCTACAAGGCGATCTTCGATGATCTCGATTTCGTGCTGGACAGCCCGCTGGCCGATTTCCAGCCCGCTTCGGAGTGCGGCCGGGCCAGCAAGGCCGCTGCGCTGGCGCTTTACGGCAAGGCGGCTCTGCAATGCGCCTGCGACGAGGATTTCGCCTCCGAAAAGAGCTCCTACCTGACCACGGCCATCGAGAAGCTCACCTCGGTGTGGGGGATGCGTCCTTTCGGCGAGCTGTCGGAAATTCCCTACAACCAGATCTGGGACCTCTCCACGCAGAAGTCCTGCCCCGAGAACATCTTCCAGATCAACTACGTGCAGGGAAATGCCGATCTCGGTTCGATCTGGAACTACCAGTTCGGCCCCAGCACGACGGGCGTCACCTCCTATAAAATCGGCCAGATGCACAACATGACCACCGGAGAGGTCTACGAATCGTTCGATCCGGGCGACGTGCGGCGCAACTACCTGCGCGCGACGACCGTGGCCGGCGTGACCTACTATCATACGATGAAGTACGCCGATCTGGAATGCGGCGCCAACGGTTACGGCGGCAACAACTGGATCGTGCTGCGTTACGCCGACGTGGCGTTGATGCTGGCCGAAGCCTATTACTGGCAAGGCGTTTCGCCGACGGCCGAGACCTACCTGAACATGGTGCGCCGGCGCGCCGGTCTGGCCGACTGGTCGGGCAGCGATCTGCGTCAGGGCATCTACGACGAGCGTCTCTTCGAGTTCATTCAGGAGGGGCTGCGCTGGCAGGATGTGCTGCGCATGTACTCGAACGAGGAGATGATCGAGCATTACAACGCCGTCAATTCCAATTTCTCGGTGAAGGATCTGCTGCTGCCCATTCCCTACAACGAGCGGATTCTCAACCCCGAGGGACTTTACCAGAATCCCGGATACGGGGTGAAATGATTCGGAGACGATGATACGCCTGAAAAACATGCCGCATATGCTGTGGATCGCGGGGCTCGCCCTGATCGCCGCCTGTTCGGACGGCGGCGGGGAGGAGCGGCCCGGGCCGCAGCAGACCGCCCTTTCGATCGTCTGGACGCCCGAAGCGCCCGCGGCCGGGCAGTCCGTGCGCTTCTCGCTCGGCGGCGACGTGTCGAACGTCCGCAGTGTGCTGTGGATGTTCGGCGACGGCAAGACCTCTTCGGCGGCAGCCGGCGGAGAGGTCGACCATGCCTATGTCGCTGCCGGAGACTACACGGTGAAAGCCGCCGTCACACCGGTCGCGGGTTCGATGAGCGAACTGTCGCGATCGATCTCGGTGAGTGATACCGAAGCCGCCATGGTCGTGAGCAACGATTTTCCTGCGTGTCGGGAGGAGGTCGTTTTTTCGCTCAACCGGATGACCGGCGTCACGGGCGTGAGCTGGGATTTCGGCGACGGCAGCGAACGCCGGCAGACCGCTTCGGCTTCGGAGTCGCTCACGCACAGCTATGCCGAGGAGGGCCGTTACACGGTTCGGGCGGAGGTCGCCTATGCCGACGGCGGTACCGAAACGCTGATGCGCCAGATCGAGGCGGCGGGACTTTCGCTGAGCTGGGCGTGCCGCAATTTCGATCCCTCGAAGATGTGGATCATGGCCCATCGCGGCAACACGAAGAACGGCTACGAACTGCCGCCCAACTCGATGGCGGCGTTCCGCCGCTGTGTGGAGCTGGGATGCGTGGAGTTCATCGAGACCGACGTGCAGATCACCAAGGACGGCGAAGTCATCTGTCTGCACGATAATTATCTGAGCCGTTTCACCGATTACAACGACTACGCTTCGGGCAAGGGCATGGTCGCCGATTTCACGTTGGAGGAGCTGGGGCGCTTCCGTCTCAAAACCACCGACGGCAAGGTTTCCGACCAGAAGATCCCGACGCTGGAAGAGGTGCTCATGGAGTTCCGGGGCAAGGTATGGTTCAATCTGGACAAGTGCATGGAGAGCGACGTGAGCATCGAGAAGGTCTACGACGTGGTCGAACGCTGCGGCTGTCTCGACCGCGTGCAGTTCTACATCTCCGACGACACCGACCGCGCCGACTGGCTTTCGCGGCAGAAACCGCAGGGGATCATCGCACCCCATGCCAACAAGGAGGAGGTGTTGACCCGGATGGCGGCCTACTCGCCGGTCTACATGATCCAGACCTCGACGCAATACGCGGGTGCCTCGTGGATCTCGTCCATCAACGCGCGGGCGCTCTCGGTCACCAATCTGCTCGACGACGAAGGGCAGGCGTTCTACAACGGCAACACGACCGTGATGGACGGTTTCGTCTCCGCGGGCGTGCGTATGATCCAATGCGACTATCCCGCTGAAATGGACGAATATCTCCGGGGCAGGGGGAAACGCTAAACCTTAAAACGATAAAATACATCACAATGAAACGAATCCTTTCAATTCTGAGCGTCGCGACGCTCTTCGTGCTGATCGGATGCACGGACAGCAACGACGATATGGAGATCGTATACGACTCGATCATCGAACCCGATTTTACCGTCGCGGCCGCCGAAATCGTGGCGGGCGTGACTCCCGTAACCTTCACCAACACCACCTCCGTGGAGGGTACGACCGTCGCGGAGTATTTCTGGCACTTCGGCTTCTCGGGCGAAGGCAACTGGTCGGAAGAGGCCGAACCCGATCCGATCGTCTACAATCAGGCGGGCGAATACACGGTGACGCTCACGGCGTGGGGCGCCGACGGCAACCGCGCGACCGTGAAAAAGGTCGTCACCGTGCTGGCCGACAACGTCGTGCCGACGGCCGATTTCAGCTATTCGCCGATGATGGTCAACGTCGGCGACGAGGTGACCTTCACCGACAAGTCGACCGATTCCGACGGCGAGATCGTCTCGCGCGAATGGGTGTTCCCCGACGGTTCGACCTCGACGGAGACGAATCCTTCCTACACCTTCACGCAGAAGGGCATGTTCCAGGTCAAGCTGACCGTCGCCGACGACCGCGGCGGTGAAAGCAGCGCGACCAAGTCGATCAACGTCCGCGACGGCGACGTGTCGGATTTCACGCTGCTGTGGTCGACCGAGGTCGCTTCGGCCGATGCGCTTTGCGATGCCAACGTCGTGACGGTGAGCGATCTGGGTTATGTTTATGCCGTGACCGGCGACGGCAAACTGGTGGCGCTCGACGCCGAGGGTGCCGTGGCGTGGGAATACGATGCCGCCGCGCAGGACAAGGTCAATCTCAGAAAGGAGATCGCCTACCCGTCGGTAGATGCCGACGGTACGGTCTACTGGGTGGCGCACGCCTACGGCGACGATTCGGCCGTCCCGACCGTCTATGCGTTCGAGGGTTCGACGGGCTCCGTGCTCTGGAAGAACCAGACGGCCTACGCCGCAGGCGCCCGCATCGCCTTCTCGACGCCGAGCGTCGGCCCGAACATGGTCGTCGTCGGCAGCCGGGGCACGAACGGCGCGATCCGCGGATTCGAGAAATCGTCGGGACGCAATACGGCCCAGGCCACTCCGGCCAACGGCGGCGGTACGTCGGGCACGATCGTCCTCAAAAACGGCGTGGTGATCTTCACCAATACGGGCGAATACGGCTACGGCATCATGGTTCCCGACGATCAGTTCGTTTGGAGCCCCGTTCCGACGGCCGATACGTTCGCACCCGGCAAGACGCTCTCGGCCGGCCGCTGCCAGCCCTGCGTCGGCGCCGACAACTGCGTCTACCTTCCGGGCAAGATCAAGGAGGGCAGCGGCGGTTCGTGGAACATCGCCTGCTTCGACTGCACGAATCTGACGGCCTCCTCGACCAAAACGCCCAAATGGAGCGCCGCCGTGCCCGACGGATTCGTTCAGGGCGGCGCCTCGCTGAGCGCCGACGGGCAGACGCTCTACATCGTGGCCGATGCGGCGACGCCTTCGACCGTCTACGCGCTCAGCACCTCGAACGGTTCCACCGTCTGGTCGTATCCGCTCGATGCGCACTGCAACAGTGTTCCGGCGGTGGATAACCTCGGACAGGTGCATGTCGCCACCGAGACCGGACACTACGTCGTGCTGTCGCCCGACGGCAAGCCGGTCTACGACGAACAGATCGCCGACATGTTCGAGGGTTCGGTCTCGATCTCCGAGTGGGGCTACTCCTACGTGCTGGGCAAAGACGCTTCGGCGGGCAAGCTCAAGGTCTACGCGGTGGCGCTGCCGGGCGTAAACTCCGCCGCGGCGTCGGCTTGGTCGCAGTACGGCCGTAACGCACGCCATATCAACTATCAGCAATGAACAACCGAAAAATAACCGACTGAAATGAAAAAGTATCTGTTGTTTCCGTTGTGCGCGGCACTCTGTCTGCTGGCGGGATGCGCCGACGATTTTCCGACGGAACTGAACCACAATTATTATCAGGACGACACCCCGCCCGCCGAGCCCGACATCACGGAGCAGACGGTCAAGCTCGGCACCTACAACCTCTGGATATCGAACAAGGGTACGGGCGACTATGTCTGGACGCATCGCCGCGACATCCTCGCGCAGTCGATCGTCAACAACGACTGGGACATCTTCGGATTCCAGGAGGCCAACAGTACGATCCAGAGCGAACTGCCGACGCTGGTGGCGGGCAAGGGCGGCAACTACGAATGGTGGTTCGTCGGCCGCGATTCGCAGGACGGCAAGAACGGCGAGGCGCTGGGCATCGCCTACGATCCCGACCGGTTCGAACTGAGCGACCGGCACTATTTCTGGCTCTCGCCGACGCCCGACGAGATGAGCTACGGCTGGGACGAGGTGAGCTACCACCGCATCGCCTGCTGCGCCGTGGTGACGGACAAGGCTTACGGCAAGCAGTTTTTCATGATGGTGACGCACATGCCGCTGGCCGACATGGCGCGTTCGGAGGCCGCGAAGGTCATCATCGAGCGCGAGCAGATGTACAACACGCTGGGGATGCCCTCGGTGCTGGTCGGCGACATGAATGCCACGCAGGACGACGCCGCTTCGGCGACGTTCCGCACCCATTGGGAGGACGCCTATCAGGCGACGGATCCGGCGTTCGTCGACGGTCCCGTCGGCACGTTCAACGGGCACAAGACCTCGACCGACCTTTCGGTCTCGACGGCCCGCATCGACTACATCTACACGCGCGGTCAGCTGTCGCTGAAAACCTATAAGGTGGACAATTCGATCTACGAGGGCATCTATCCCTCCGACCACTGTCCGGTGACGATTCAGGTCGATTTCGACTACGATGCGCCCGAAGCGCCCGAAATCGAGGGCAGCGGCACCGCCTCCGATCCGTGGAAGATCAGCTCCCCGGCCGACTGGAACGCCGTGGCCGAGTCGATCAACTCCGGTGCGGCCGACGCCGTATACCTCTCGACGGCCTGCTACGAATTGAGCGCCGACATCGATTTCGAGGGTCAGAGCGCAGTGCCCGTCTCGTTCGAGACCGGAAGTCTGGTCTATTTCGGCGGCGTGTTCGACGGCAAGGGCCACACGATCCGAAACGTGAAGACGACCGCGTCGGGCGAGTCCTTCGGACTGTTCGGCGGCAACGAGGGGACGATCAAAGATCTCGCGGTGGAGAACCTCGCGCTCTCGACGGCCTTCAAGACCGCCGGAGGCGTCGTCGGAACGAACCGCGGCGTGATCGACGGCGTCACCTTCCGGGGCGAGATCGTCGGTTCGGGCAAGGCGGCCGTGCTGGGCGGTATCGCGGGCCAGAATCAAGGCGTCATCATCAATTGCGGCAACCGCGGCGGCAAAATCGAAGCCGTCGAGCTGGACAAAGGCGCGAAAGGCGAGAACCTCGGCGGTATCGCCGGCCAGATCTCCAAGGGCAGCGACGGCAAGGGCAATTATATCGTCAACTGTTACAGCTGGATCGAGCGGGTCGCTTCGAACAACAACAACATCGGCGGTATCGTCGGCATCGTCAGCGACGACAGTTTCGTCGTCAACTGCTATTCGACGCTGGCCGACGTCTCCCAGAACGATTCGTTCGCCTCGTCGGTGGGCTACAACAAAAAGGGCAACGTACAGAACGTCTACGGTAACGAAGCCTGCCCCTCGGGCAAGAAGAATCCCGACTGGATCGTCGGCAACGACTCGAAGCAGGACGGTTCGGTATGGGCGGAGAGCCTCGGGCTGCTGCTTTCGCTCGACGAAATGAAATCGGGTTCCGTCACGGTGCCTTCGTCCGGACAGGAATGCGCTTCTTTCACGGAGGCGCTGAACGCCGGAGCCGAAATCTATGCGTCGACGCCGGCCGAGACGCTTCCGGCCAAACCGACGACGGCCGTCCGCAAATGGGTGGATTCGGACACCTATCCGGTACTGGAATAATCCGCATATCGGCGGAAGGCCGTGCCCCACGGCAGGCCTTCCGCCTTTTGTCAAATTTGAAAAAAACGATTGAAAATGAAAAGTTTGCTGATATTATTCGGCGCGGCGGCACTCCTCTGCTCGTGCGCGTCGCAACCCGAACCGGCCGCCGGCCGCCGCACGGACCGGATTCTGGCCGAACTGCACGATCCGACGTCGAAGAACGTCGTGGTCGTCTCACACCGCGGCGACTGGCGCAACTGGCCCGAAAACTCGATCGACGCCATCGAGTCCGTGATCGCGATGGGCGTGGATGTCATGGAGATGGATCTCAAACTGACCAAGGACAGCGTGCTGGTGCTCTGCCACGACAAGACGAT
>ERZ837380.1488-NODE-1488-length-29048-cov-8.161901_pt1 | contig 29048 bp, 31 predicted proteins | sample MGYA00519685_ERZ837380 | MGnify/ENA primary metagenome ERZ837380 (study PRJEB31850, sample SAMEA3708817) | human gut metagenome | biome: human gut; feature: human-associated habitat; material: faeces | place: China | collected 2014 ...
GCGTAGCAGCCGAAAACTGCTACGCTAAAAAGTCTAACTTTTGGGGGTCACATCAACACCTGTCCCCACTGGTTATTTAATTACCATTGGGCTATTCCCCAATCATTTCTTCTACTGGATGTCTAGATACATATTTTGTAAAATCAATATCATTTTGCAAAGATGTATACTTATCTAGTATTAACGAATATACATTACACTTACAATCATAAATTTTTTTTAAATCATGCTGATTTATATCTATTATAAATATTCCATCTTTAAGAGCAATTTTTTTTATTAATCCTTTAGATGCATCCCACATTCCCTTTCCAGTTATACCGTCCCACGCAACTATTATCCCTAGCTTTGCATTAGCAAGCGACAGTAAAGAATAAAACTTTCCTATATAAGTTACACCTACCTTACCTTGATAATTTTTGCACTCACATAGAAATGAATCACCAAAACAAGGGAATGCACTATTAATACCTGTTATCCTTGCTTTTTCATTCCAAGTTAAAAATAAATCTATTTCATTTGAACTCGTCCTACAATTTCTTTTGCAATCAAAGAAACTTCCACTTGAATTACAAAATAATATAGAAATCAATTCCTCTAGCTTCTGTCCCTTCTCTTTTTTTGCAAACTTATTATAAAAAACTTCATCGTATAATTGATTAAACTTCACTTGATTCTCTTTGCTAAGATTCAATATTGTAGAGTTTTGTTTTCCTAATACTTGTACATAAGTTGCTAGAGTAAGTCCTTTTTTTGCTAATAGATTATTAACTTCTAAAATATCATCTTCTATCATTATAAAACCTTATATACAATAATTGCATGTTCAGCAGGTCTTACTATCTCATTATCACAATGTATACATTCAATACTGTCTGGAACGTCAAAAATAGATTTATAATGTTTACCAGTAAATCTTTGACATAAAGGACAATATATCTGTAAATTTTGTTCAGCTACTCCTGCATCAACACACGTTTCCATTACAATATATGCATCAACAATACTAATCTTTAAATTCGTATTTAACACATCTGGATAGACCCATTGACCTGATTTATAATGCTGTTCTAGAAATTCTAGTACAGCATTACAATCAATATTAAGTTTTTTCTCCTTTAATAAAGGCGCCACTTTGGCAAAGATATTTGATTGCATTGTTCATACGCTCCATTCCTAGATCTTTACAATCTCCTGTTATATGCTGTAATAATGTATATTTTTGATTAAAATAATCAAAAGTAACTTTTACAATATAACTTTGCGACTCAACTGGTTTAACCCATTTAATATATATATACGGATAACTTGCTGTTGCTTCCTTATCCGCTAAATATTGCAGCAAAATCTGTTTCACTTCATCTGCTTTTTCAAATGCTTCTGCATTCTCATTTATTAATTCTTTCAGTTCTCCAATAAACGGAAGAACATAATCTGTATCCTCAGATGCAGTTAAATCTGCAGATGCTCCAGTACTTAACTGCATTAACTGCCGAAAGATTCTAACTTTTTCACCTTGTTTATCATTAATAATCTGTATTGTATTAGCATGATTACATATATTTAACTCTAACCGTAGACTTTTGGTTAACCATTCAATACAATCCATAACGAGATTTTGATAATCAAACACTGCCATATTATTAACTGCGTACTTTTCTGCGTCATATCTAATCTCTAAAATATTCTCATCTTGATTTATATAAATTACAATCGGGTATCTATAGTCTATCTGTTCAAAAGTCTCTGGTCGATAATACGATTTTTGCAATACAAACTTAATTAAAATGTTACCCTCCTCATTTACCCAATACAATGGCAACGATTCTTTCAATGTTGTATCTATCACAAATTCTGGCATATAGTTATTAGGATTAAATTGTGTAGCCCCAATATTCAACAAATTTTTTATAATTTCTTTAGAATCTGCACATTCAAAAAATAATGGCACAGAATACTTATAAAGCTTTATAAATTCCCAATACTCATAGAAATCTGTGAATTTAATGTTCATTGTCGTTTCTATAATAATTCTTTTCAAATCAGCTTTTGACTCAAAATATAGCATATCTTCATTATCATCAAAGCTTCTTTGTTGTTCAAATGTTATCCTTTTCTGTTCTTCTAACAAATTGCAAATATTCTTTAAAAGTGAATTTGAACAACCAACAATAGTATTTTTAAAAAAGCTTCTTGATCCATTGGAGATCTCATAAACCTTCCTCCCTCTATTATATACACCTTCTATTTTAATATTATATCTTATATTATAGAACGTTAGTTTGTTAATTTCCATGATTTTTTTATCCATTTTTAATTTAAATCCTTTTTTCCAGGGTCTAGTAGACGTACCTTTCACAAGGTACGCCCTTCACGGAAGCGGACGTGCGGCTTTCCCGCATCTGACCCTTCATATAGCTAACCGTATGTCTGATCCCCTGTGTGTTACAATACATGTCAGTGAAAGATAGAAGTTTTTGTGGTAGAACCCGAGTTTGCCACTTGGAAAGACAAAAGTGGCAAACTCGGGGTATAACATATACTTCGCTGATATACAAGAAGGAATCTGATATTTTTATGTAAGGGCAGTAACGCTGCGTCCATTCCGTGTCCGGAATGCGGTTCCATCTCAGTTGAAAAGAGAAGTTTGACAGGATTTTCTCCTGTCGGATTGCACGCCCTTAGCTGGACGCACTGTCTGGCACCTAGTATGCTGCCATTCTGGAAAGAATCCTTGCTAACTTCGATCTTCTGCTATCTCTACTATTTCAAATCCACAATCAGTCAACATTTGTTTATCAGCTTCACTCAAAGGTGCACTATGTGGATTTGGGATTCCCAATGCCAACAAATGTTTTGCTCGTGAAAAAGCCACATATGCTAACCTGTGGGCTTCACTTATACCAGTTTCGTTATGCTGAAACCAATCACGCCAGTGAGCACCTGAACTACTTGCAGATTTCGTATAGCTCGATACAAATAATACAGAATCCAAGCTCATTCCTTTGCATCCATGAATAGTTTCAATAGTTATCGATATATCATGACCAATTGAGTTTGAAAAAGTATCTATAACTTTTTCATCTTTCATTCCACGACGAATTGATTTTAGTTCTATTGTATGCGATGGTATTATGTCAATATTTCCCAAACAACTAGCCAATGTCTTTTTCCAAGCTGACCATGTCTTATTTAAATCAGTTACAGCACTATCCGCTATTAATTTTTTCTGCACAGAAACAATGATTGCATTCCATTCTGCAGACTCCAATCTTTCAGGCTTATAGAGATTATTGGAATTACCGTGAACTTCGTTTACAAAGAACGCTCTTTGAATTGCTCTTGCTAACACTCTTGTACTTCCTCGAAAACATTCTAAACTGTTATATTTTCTGAGATAAACAAAATGTGCAAAATCTTCAATCGTATTTATTGTTCCAGTTGTTACCTTTTTTCCAAGTATCTTATTTTTTACAGAATTATTTCTAACGATAATCCTGCTTTCATTCATCAACAAACCTTCTTCATTTAAAATATTTGAATAGCAATTAATCAATTTCTGTACTTGGTTTTTCTTATAGAGAATAGCAATAAGTGGTCTTGAAACAATTAACTCTCGCTTTCCTACTATCGGAGATTGACTTTGAATAATTTTTACGGAAGCATCTACAATCTTCTGATTACTTCTATAATTCTCATCAAGAATCATTTCCGAAAGACCATTATTACTGATAAACTCTAACGTATCATTTATGTCTATCTGCCTGAATTCGTAAATTGCCTGATTCAAGTCCCCGATCAGATGGATAGCAGTCCCATGTTGATGAAGAATTTGTAGGATTTGCAACTGAGCATACGACAAATCCTGACATTCATCAACTATAACCACAGGAAAACGTTTGGAAACCAAATCAGCTATATCAGAATTAATTAGAAGAAGTCTATACGCTAAATGATCAACATCTTCGTATGTAAAGAAGCCAGACTTCCATAATTTTTCCTTTGTTTTACACAAATCGTCTTTCATATAATTTCTTGATGAGTATGCGCTGTCAAATTCAGAAACAGCCCCTCTATCATTTCCACTAAATATGAATTTTTGTGCTTTAATATTCCAATAATAAGCATTTCCCGGAATATTATGTAATTGCTGCCCATAGCTATATTTTGTTTTAAACGCGTTTAAAAACTCACTACCACAGTCAGAATCTACTATCCGAAGGCTTGTATCCTCTTTCCCATCACATCCATTATGTGCAATCTTATATAAAAATGGATTCGCAATGTACCCATGTAACCAGCTAGTAAATGTTCCTATATAATGTGGATAACTAGCACTTTTAGAAGAGTACGACGAAATTCTGCTTTTCATTTCATCTTCTGCTGAATTAGTAAATGTCAATACCGCAATGCCTGAAGTAGCCGCAGACCAACGTTCAAATTCAACTGCACATTTTACACCAAGTACTTCTGTTTTGCCGCTCCCTGGACACGCTTTCAAATAAATACTAGAACGTATATCAACATCTATATATGCATGCTGTTTTTCGCTCAAATGTAAAATATTACAATACCCATCATGTTGACACTTGCCGCACAGTTTTCCATCACATTCCATAAAATTTGTTACATCGTCCGGTTTTTGACATAAAAGTTTTCTCAGAACTTCTACACTCATGCTCGTTCACCTAACATTAGAATAAAACTTATTGCATTGTTTATATATTCAGGTACAACAAAACCGGAATCGATTCGCTCTGCGAGCAACTGCGCAAAACGTCCTTTACCCATATAGTTTGAATCAACTTGTTTTAGAATAAAACCAGCCATTCTTGTATCATCAATTGTTTCACCCGCATCTATCTTCGCAATATAATCTTCCATATCCCTTTTAATGCTTCCGTCTGTAGGAATCTCTTCTATGAGAATCTCCAACATCATTTTTGCATTATGGTGACTTTCCAATGCTAAATCATACTCAAATGTTTTTCTATTAATGAACACGCGGCAGTTCTCAGTCATATTCTCAATCTGTTTTGCATAGTATAACTGTGGATTATTGCCTTCTGTATGGTCATCTTTCGACGGATAAACATCTGTTTCTGGATCATTATCTGTAATAGCCACACATCTTGCTTCAATTTTCTTTGTAGCAACAAATTCACCACTACTTAAAACATCTTTATGTATTAAGGTGTTGACCCGTTCCTTATAATCTTTCTCTGTCTCTCTATCTTTTTGATTAGGTATAATAACGCTATATCCGTTATAGAGCTGCATAAAATATTGAAAATATATCCCATTCATATTTATAACAGAAATACCAGCTTCCTCAAGCGATGTTACTTTTGTCAGGCCATCTTCATTTTGATTTCTTAGATATACTTTTGCCAATTCAGGAATCAGAATAGCTTCTGCTATCCCCTCAACAAAGATATTGCCCTTAGAGAAAAACAAAGCCGTCTTCGTTGCATCCAGCCACCGATTAAGAAAGCCTGAAGCCGATTTATCTACGCTACATTCAATAAGCGGTGTAATAGAAATGCCTTCTTCTGTTTTATATAAAGCAATAATGCTTTCAAAAGGTACACTTGCAGCCAACAATGAAGAGTGAGTTGTGATAATCACCTGAATATCAAATTCTGTAGCCTGTTTTTGTAAATACTGTAATAACTTAATCTGAAGTTGTGGATGAAGATGTGCCTCCAATTCCTCAATTAGCAGAATTCTCGGTGTTGTGTATCTATCCTTCATTCCCTCAAACTCAGCCAAAATCGTAGCTATATAAATGAGATTGTTGTAGCCCAAACTATTCTCTGATAAACTCCGAAATATGTTTAAATTACTGCTAAGATCATCAGAAAACAATAATTGTAAAGACTCTATGATTCTCTCATACGACAATATGTTAAATCGTATTTGAGTTTTCTGCCCATATATATATTCCCTACAGCACTCATAATACTAGAATTAATCAATTCTGTCGCATTTTTGATTTCCGACTCATTTGCAGCTTTTTCATTAAACTCTTTAAGATCTTCCTCCAGAGGCATCAATTCATCTTTTTCTCTATTTGACTTGAGATCATCTGCAGATAAATTAGCTATAAATCGTGCCAAGCGCGAGCCTCGACCAGTTCTTAAACTGCGCTCTGCATCCCTTAAAGCTGGCAAATACACACATTGAATATCATTCAACGGTTCAATATCAAAGAAAGAATTAGAAGAATTCCCACCCCATCTTTTTTGTTTATAATTGTTTCTTCTGTTAAGTGTCCGCTGAACTTCAAAACTAAGCTTAGCATTAAAGTCTTCGTCCAACCAAGACAAGTACTCAACTTTCTGTGCCTCCGTCAAATTTGAAAATACACCTGAGATAAAAAGACTTTCTGAAGACTTCTTCTGGGATTCGCAAAACACAGAATAAAAATCTTCTTCTATGATTCCTCTTCTTGAAAATTCATTTTCTCCCAATAAAGCGCGGATAGCATCTACCACCGAGCTCTTTCCAGAGCCATTCTCACCGACTAACAAATTCAATCCCTTTGAAAAAGAGACTTCTACCACATCAGAAAACATCCTAAAATCTTTAATTGAAATCTTTGATAGATACATGTTGTTCCACCTTCCTCAGAATAGTTATTCTATAGTACCAGGGGGCTGGCACTGGATGACCCAAATCGAACATTTTCTCGAACATCTAGCCAAATGGCATTGCCGAGTGTTCTTCTGGCTCTTCAGAGCCAAAACATTTCTCTCAGCTTCTCGACCTCATCATACGGAAAGCACTCGGCAGTTCCCTCGTTTTCCTCCAGATACTTGACGATCTTTCCTGCCAGTTCAATTCCCTCCCGGCTGTGTCTCACGCCACCATTTGCTTTCTTAACGCTCTCTTCTTCTTTTCTTGCCCCACACACTTGGTCATAGATTTCCAGCTGAGTAATTATTTTTCTTACGCCAGAATAATAGGCAGATTCATTACTTTCAGTCGGATAGCCGAGTGAGCCGTAAAGAGCGTAAAGCCGCCACATAATGCCTTCGGCATTCAAATCCATCGGCACATAAATTCTTACATTGTCATCTGGCAGAATACCGCCTTCAGACTTTTTCTTTCCAGTGACTGCTTTCTCCATGTCATCTTTTGTTTCATATGGTACTTTTCCTGCCAATAACAGATCATTGACATAGAGTACTTCTTCTGGGATTGGGTGAATATCTAACTTGTGGTGCATATAAAACACGTTCCTTTCTTAAATTCTACTCCATATTCCATTTATTAATTAGACTTTGCCTAGAGGCTGACTTAACTATGAGCTAGCACACAATGGCCTTTTCTGGCTAAGCCAAGGGGACAGTAATTAAGCCGGAGCACAATAAAACAGCCACCACACCTGTCCTCACTGGCTCCCCTTTTTCTCAGTATAGCATATTATACACCTGGCATCAAATTATTTTCCAATTTTAGAAACATAATAAAACAGCTACCACACCTATCGATCTCTACTGGCTCATCGAACTAAGCTAATAAAAGCTCACCTTTCTCCCATATTTATCAGCACAATTTGCTGTTATCATCGCGCCACTGCCTCTGCCTGCTGCTATCACGATTAATCTGTCTGACCATGAAGCAATTAGTCTATTTCGCTGCGGAAATGTATAATTGGACGGCTCTGTTCCCGGTGGATACTCTGACAGCAGTAATCCCGTTTCACGTATTCTCTCCATCAGACGCTCATGCTCTGCTGGATAACAAATATCAAGCCCATTCCCTACAATAGCAACTGTATATGAACCAGAATTAACACAGACTGTTCCAGCACATGCATCAATTCCTTTTGCCATACCGCTGATCACAATTTCCTGCTCTTTTATGCATTGTCTTGTCAATTCAATGCAACATTGCTTTGCTTCCTGTGTGCATCGCCTTGCACCAACAATTCCAACCGTGGGCTTTAAAATACCTTCTTCTGAGGTAAATGACCCCTGGTAATATAAGACAGATGGTGCATCCTTTACCTGCTTTGCTTTCTTTGGATACCTGATATCGGCTTTTGTGAGAACATAAATTTTCTTTTTCTCACAATCTTCCAAAATTTTTTCTACCCGGTCAAATGAGCGTGCTTGTAAAATACTAACAATCTGCCTCTTTGTGATACCCGAAATTTCCCTCAAACATTTTTCATCCGCATCATATATATCCTGCGGACTTTTAAACTTTGCAAGTAAACGTCCTTCCATAACTGAACCCACATAAGGAATCTGTGTAAGCCAAATCCAATATTTTATAAAGTCTTTTTCCTCCACTATTTCACCACCATCATCTTGCTATTGCTTTCGTCCAGATCACGACACGAAATCACCTTCTTCGTATCCTGAAAACGAATCTTCTCTGCTCCATCCAAATCGGCACTTGTTCTTGCCAGTCTTAGAAGCTTATGGATCACTCGCGCGCTATATCCATACTTTTCACTTGTTTCCTTTAACAAATCTAGCGAATCTGCCTCCATCTCGCAATATTTTTTTATAAGAGACGTTGTCATCTGTGCATTACAGTTGATTCCCTCCTCCAAAGAATAGCGCTCCTGCTGAATCTTTCTTGCTGCCTCTACCCTTTTTCGAAGTTCCAAAGAAGAATATGACATTGTCTTATTTTCCATCTCAAAAAAATTGACAGGATGTACCTCTTTTTGAATGTCAATACGATCCATAATCGGACCTGAAATTTTACCGCGATATTTAATAATCTCATAATCAGTACATCGACACTTTGAGCTTGGATAATATCCACATGGACATGGATTCATTGCTGTTACAAACATAAAATTAGCAGGATATGTATGTGCGCCGTTTACTCTGGCAACAGATACTTTCTTATCTTCAACAGGCTGACGAAGTGCATCCAATGTTTTTCTGGAAAACTCTGCCAGCTCATCAAGAAACAAAACACCATTATGGGCAAGCGAAACCTCTCCCGGCATTGCATTTACTCCGCCCCCGATTAATGCATTTAATGATGCATTATGATGTGGTGCACGAAATGGTCTGTTTTTGACTAGCGAATGGCCATTTGACAATAATCCTGATATACTGTAAATCTTCGTTACCTCCAGGCATTCTTCCTCAGACATTTCTGGGAGAATCGTTGATATTCGCTGTGCAATCATTGTTTTTCCACAACCTGGTTCACCGATCATCAGCATATTGTGACCGCCAGCTGCTGCTAATAAAGCAGCTTCAATTACATCTTCCTGACCTTTTACATCAGAAAAATCTAATGTACGCTCCGCAAAAAGAGAATCTTCGACAATAATCTCTGGCTTTTCCAAAAAAGCCTGTTTTCCTTCAAGATATCTGATCACTTCCGTCAAATCAGTAAAACCTAGCGTTTCAATTCCATGAACAAGCTTCGCCTCCCCGATATTTGCCTGAGGAATAATCACCTTCTTAATCCCATTCTTCTTTGCTGCTAATATCATCGGCAAGATTCCACAACATGCGCGCAGACTTCCATCTAATGACAGTTCTCCGATAAAACCATACTGATTCAATTCTTTTGCTGCAATATTTTCCCCTTCCTGCAAAACACCAATAGCCATTGCTAAGTCAAAGTGAGAACCTCTTTTTTTCTTGTCACCAGGTGCCAGACTGATAATCACGCGCTTTTTTGGAAATACATAACCACTCTCGTCAATCGCTGACTGAATACGATCTCCTGCTTCCTTAACAGCCACATCTCCCATTCCGATAATGGATATCATTGGCTGTCCATCAAGCACTTTCGACTCAATGTCTACTGTATAGCCGTCTACTCCCTGTATTGCAAAGCTTTTTACCACGGTAGCCATGTTTCATCCTCCCCTATTTCTTTTTGAATCATATTTTCATTAATTTTATACTTGTGAGTGGCATCTTCTACAAATTCTCTATAATAAAAAATGCTTTGTTTAAAAAATGCAAGTGTTTTTTCTGGCTGTGTAATCCGATCATCCGTCATTCGAAGTATCGTCCTGTAGCTGCTCCATGGATAATCTTCAGGATGTGCAGTTATCTTTGCCTTCACTGGATTCATATGTATATATCTACTTGTCTGCAAAAAATAGCTGTCATCCTTAACTATACATGACTTAAAACGTCCTTCAAACACATGACCATGGTATCCATACCTCTGATTGTAATAGGATGCATAGCAGCTCATAATTCCTTTAAAGGTTTTTCCTATTTCATGTGGTCCTGTTTCAATAAGAACATGAAAATGATTGCTCATCAAACAATATGCATGCAGACTACACTCATGTTTTTCCATCATTTTCTTTAGCAACAACAAGAACACCTGATAATCCGTGTCATCCTGAAAAATAACCATTCTGCGTATTCCCCTAGCCATTGCATGATAAGTTGCACCAGGATACCAAATTCTTTTTTGACGAATAATATCACCCTCTCTCCTGTATTTTATCATGTACAATACTATCATTGATGATTAAAAGTAAATATAGATAAAAGCACTGCGCTTTTATCTATATTTACTTTTAATGTGGTCACTTTGCTTCCTGATCACAAAGCTCAACCTTTATCCTTTTTCCAAGAGCGCTAGCATATTTTTGCAACACAACTAATGTCGGTACTCTTGAACCGTTTTCAAAACGCGCAATATTGGCTGGTAATATTCCTGTAATATCTGCTATATCCTGCTGCGTTTTCTTCTGGTATTTTCTTTCTGCCACTAATTCTGCAATCAATGCAGATGACATTTGCAGCGTATTTTTCTGAATTTCTTCTGCATAAGCCATCAGCCGTTTTTCTCGTGCCTTTTTTTGTGTCCGATACTCTTCCATATTATTAGTCAGAGCGCCGTCCATCTCTTTTGTTTTTTCCTGCATATAATGCACATTCTTCCTTTGTCTGTTTTATGTTATCATATCACGCATGATAGATTTTTGCAAGAATTTTTTCTTAGATCCCCTGTATGTTACACTACGCATTTGCTTATTCAAAACTAATTGTAACCGGATCAGATATACAAATCTCATCATAAGAATCGCCATCCAAAACTGCTACTTTAAATTCCAAATACTCAAGATCTTCCATCGGACAATACTCATCATCTGATTCATACATGTCTATTTCATCCTTGGATTTCTTATTTGGGGCTAAATTAGCTGAATACACAGCGTAAAACATAAAATCATTTAATGAAGCATCCTCATACTGTACAATAATTTTTTTATCAGTAAGATTTTCTGTTATAAAATTAATCGAATATCCATCACCATACTCATCTTCCTTAATTCCATTATAAGTAATGATAACAGACTCATCCTGATAAATTACATCTCCTATTTCTGTAACATTGGAATCTCGCAACTGCTTTCGTTCTTCTTTCAACGCTGCAATTTGCTTCTCCAAATCGTGAATCTGCTTCTCAATCTCCGAAATTCGATCCTCATTTCCTGAAACTACACTTTCCGCCTCAGTACTGTCCTTTGTTTCTTCAACTGCCCCACTAATCTTTTCTTCCGTACTGGTTTCTTTTGCCATTACTGGCATTCCTGATACCACCAATGCTGCCGCCATTACTGCAAAAAATCTTTTTCTCATTTCTACCTCTCTCCTCTTCCAAGTTTATTACAAAATATTTCTTACAAAACAAAGTACCAGGGGCTGGCACGTAATTGCCCTCCTATACCTTATATGCCATACTTCCTTGCTGCCCATAGAATCCCATGAGTTTAGTACCGGGGTCTGGCACCCGGTATTCCCCCCAGTATATCACAATTTCAACCTTTTTTACAGACGTTTTCTTGCCTTCATCACCGCACAATACATCAATCCGCCTAGCACTCCGCCGACTGTGTTATAGAAGATGTCTGATAGCTGAAATGTACCCAAGCGAAGCAATAATTGCAACATCTCTATGCTTACTGAAAAGATAAATGCTGTCTTTCCGCTTTGCCACAGGATCTTCTTCCAGCCGTTTCCTATCTTTTCTTCGAATGTCCATATCACTACTGCTGAAAATGGCACCATCATAATCACGTTTTCAATGCACTCGGTTGTCAGCTTCTGTTCGCCATTCACTGTCTCCCAGATTCCCCAGCCGCCCATGACCTTGGACAACGGGTTCATCCACAGATTACGGTTCAATAATGTTCGGAACAAAATCATTGATATCACAAAGGTCAATAGGAACAGTTTCCTGAAGAACACGCTCTCTTTGAATTTCTTATACCATGTCACTATCGCTCTCTTCCAACCTTCGCCAGCATGTGTAGGCTCATATGCATACAAGTAGAAAAACATTGCAAGGAAAGAAAGAAGGAGCGAAAATCCAAACGGCTCGTAGAATGCAGTCAGGATGTTTGTGAGGATCTTTCCGAGTAAATCAATCATTTCTTTCATCATCATTTACATATCACTGAACAAGTCAGCCTTATACACGCCGTTCTCCAGCATCTTCTTGAAGCTATCCTTTACTGCTGCAACATCCTCATTGTAGGTCATGCCATACCATGTATCATTAGTCTTCAGAACCGGCTCCAACTGTTTGATTCCTTTTCCAAAGCAGCTGCCGATACCGGTTGCCATGATAAGTAATGTTGTATTATTCATAGTTTCTTTTACCTTTTTCTGACAATGTTCTTTTACTATATGTTCTATATGTTTCATGTTTCATTCTTCACATCTCAGCCGACCAGAATAGATCGTTGCCCGCTGCTCACCTCGTAGCGGTGTGTGATTATAAGAGCAGCTACCGTGTAGATGCCTCTACACGACTTTATTTTACCAAAGCCTCACACTAATTCGACAGTATTCGACTTTTTAGTCATATTTTGTTCATTTTGCGTTTACAGTTTAGTACCGTGGGTCTGGCACCAATGGTAATTAGTTTGCATTAAGTTAAGAACTGTGATATACTGTTAGCGTCGGTAAAAAAACTTTTTAATAAAAACAGTTCTCGTATTGCATCTCTAATTGCTAATTAAAGATATGGCAAACAGACAGATGGGGATCTGTCTACTGAAAAATTTATTATTTTGCTTTTTTAACGATACTCAAACGATGCAGCAGTCCTCGCTCCCAAATAGCGGGGGCTGTTTCGATTTGGTCGTATTGGAATTAAATTTTTCTGGAGTAATCCTCCCACATTAATCATTTGATCTGCTGAACATTTTAAAAATTCAAAGCAAATCTTAACCAGTATTGTAAAGTTTATTTTATAGCAATATTTTCTTTTCTCATTTTTTTGCTTTCCAACTGATGCTGCTTCAGCAACTAATCGGCAAAAGTTGTACGCGATCAATTTCGCATATATTTCCTGAAGTATAAGCTCTTGCTTTATACTGTGAAAATATCGAAGGCCTATATTATATTTTAAATCTCGAAAAGAAGTCTCTATTCCCCAACGTAAATGATATAGTTCTCGTAAATCTTCAAGTGAAAACTGATCTGCCGGAAGATTCGTATATAAAACTTCTGTTTTGCCATTTGAAAGCTTTAAACGTATTACTCGAAATGAAATAGAATACTGTTCCTGACTTTTTAAAGGAATGTAATCAAAAGTACCATTGCCGATTGATTTATAAATTTTAGGATGTTCTTTTATTTCTTTCGTATTTTGACGAGTAAGTATTCTCTCAAAAACGATATCGAATTCTGCTACGCTAGGAACCTCTAAAGTTGAAAATAGACTGTGTTTGTCATCTCTTGCGCGTATAAGAAAAAACTGTTTATTTTCAATCGCATGAGCCATTACATTAAATGAGCAAAAGCCACGATCTGCAATAAATATAGCCTTTTTATCAGGATTGGATCTTGCATAGTCATCAATCATACTGCACATCGAATTGTACTCATTGATCTGATTAAAAGACTGAATTCGAACATCGGTATATAATTGAGTACATAAGTTATATGTAGCATTTAGATGAAGCATGTTGAACCCGATGCCGTATTTATCGGATATCCGATAAGTTTCTGGATTATTCGGATTTCTCGGTAAATAAATATCAGAGCCATCTACCGCTAAAAGTTCATATCCTTTTAAAGTTCTTTTAAAATCAAAAGCTCCAGAAAAAGAATAGAAAAGAGATTCAAATGCGGTTGGTGAAATTTTGCTGCGCTGTTGAATCAATGCAGAGAGAGTTGGTGAGGACTCTGAAAAAGAAAAATAATTTAAGAGTTCATTTTTAGAATGATCTTTTTGCAATGAAATCGTTGCAAGCATAGCATCTGAAAAAGTAATCTTTCGAGTTCGAGTAAACGCATTCTGGATAGTTGTATATTTTTCTGATACCGCAGCTTGACTGGAAATAAAGCCCAGCAAAGTTTGTTTGATTGTATCTGGTGTAAAGCCCATAGTAACCTCCGTTTAAAATATAAATTCATTTATATTTTAAACGGAGGTATTTATAAAGGGCAAGTATCACTGTAAAAATATACAATTTTAGTGCCTTTTTCTTAACTTAACACCATTGGGGTCTGGCACCCGGTATGTCCGACACCATTCATCTACTGACATTCCAATAGGACGGTTATTACAGGAATGAACCATTTTGCTCCATTCTTGTAAGCGGCAGTTGCGAGCCGCTAAAGATGTTTGAGATTTCATAGATAGCCTCCAATTGTTCTAAAAAGTTTAGCCTAAACTTTTTAGACTGAACTTTTTAGAGCATTATCATTTGTCGAGGCTATTATCTCAAAAAATGAGACCACTGTCTACGCATCCACTATTGAGCGTTTACTTTTATTTTAAGTTTAAAGTTTAGTACCAGAAGTCTGACACATAGTATACCTAGTCTATTGTAAATATCATTTCATATTTTCTTCGCTTAATTTTTACTCCAGTCAAATCTTCAATTGTATAATTTCCCTTTAATAATACAAGATTTTCTCCCTCTATATAACAATCTATTACAATAAATTTATCATTGTATTCTGCAATAATTGCTTTATTATCATTTATTGTTTCATATATTTTCTTTCCCCTAATACCATTAAAACTTGCTGCTATTTCCAAAAAACAGATTATTGCATATATAAACAATGCTATGCAACAAATTCCCTTCCTAATACCGTTCATTACAATTTCTGATTCTGTAAAAAAAATTTTAAATATTAAATAATCAATTATCCCATCAGCTACAAACCCAGCACACATCATGAACCCTATAATTCCTGTATTCCATAATGTTGCCTTTTTTATATTAACTGTATAAACAACGGTTTGTCCCCATAATGCAATTAATAGCCAAATCAATACTTTCCATTTCCATTGTTTATTATTTTTTAAAAAATAGACTATTATTATTGGATGTAAGATTATTATAAATGTCGAAACAACGTAAATTACTCTTACTTCTGTTAGACCTGTATTTATAAAATATCTTATATCAGCTCCATAAATTTCCGAACATTGCATTGCATAAGCAGTAGATTCAATAACCCGTATTAATGCTATTATTACACTAACAATTGGAATCCCCATCGTAACTATATCACCAATGATATTTCTTCCTTTTTTCATACTTTATTGCTCCCTATATTTTTATTCTACCTAGTCAAGTAGAGCATTTGTAAGCACTATAGCACTAAGTAGTGGCACGTAAATGCCCTCTCGGGCTTCTGCACAGATTTTTCGTAAGCGCTCAATAGTAAGTACTCCACATCAATTAGCTGCTCTTCGGAGCGGCTTGATTGTAGAACTATTTTCGGCATTCGGCTAGCAGTTTGTCTGACCATGGAAGCAGATCCTCGCAAAAACAAATATCATGATCATCCATATGTTTTTGTATCTCTGTTAAGAGATATTCAAAATAATTGTAGAGTTTAAGCTTATTCGCTTTTGCAGTTTCTGCAATGCTATTTAGGACCGGGTTCCTGACCCCAATATCTCTGTCCGTTAAGTTCAAGTTTACCAAAATGGATTTTGTAAATCCGTTATATCTTCTTCATTAGTTTTATTCAATATACCTTTTAATATTAAATACTGCTCATGCTCCTGATATATCATATTAGCAAACTCATCTTCATCTTCTTCACAAAAATCTGCTACTTGCTTTTCTTTCATATCTGGTAATTCTTTATATATTTTATTGCTGTTATATGCTTTTACAACATCTGGAAACAAGCAAAGCGTTGATTCAGACAATCTCTTTAAATAGCTTATACACTTGTTTTTATAATTTTTTTCTATAGAGTCTACATAAGCTACATAGCCACGTATTTCATCATTCATTGCATAATCACCCGTGGCTACTTCATAATGAAGCATAGCTCGTATATCTTTTTTGACTTCTTTAGGAGCCTTTAATAAACCATCATTTATCGTTACTCCCAATACTTCCTTATGATTTTTAGGTGTCATAAAAACTGTTTTCCTTTGATTTAAGCAAAAGCCTTCATCTTCTACTATCTTTTTAATCATGCCATATATCTTTCTTAATAATTCTCTATCATCACAAGAAAATGTCAAATCATCCGCATATCTTGTATATACAATATTTCTTTTATTGCAATATCCTGCTATCCTAAAATCTAGTTTTCTACAAACTAAATTAGCAAGATACGGTGATGTAACAGCCCCTTGTGGCAATTCATCATTAACAACACATATATTTGTTAACAAATTTGATATATCAGCATTATATCCTACATTTTTAAAAATATAGTACACACTCTCTCGCTTAATCGAAGGATAAAAATTCTTTAAATCTAGCTTTAGTATATATAAATTGTTTTTATGCTTTTCTGCACAATACACCAATGGAGAACCTTTTCGAATATCTCTCTTAAATCCATATGAATATTGGGATGTTTTTATCTTGTATAAGATATTCTCCAAAGTCCATCGTTGAACTATCTTTAACGCTAGAGACGGTGAATTAATCTTTCTTTTATTACCATCCTTTTTTTTAATAAAAAAGGTTTTATATCTTCCCTCAGCATCCCTTTTAGTCAGCCAATAAACTAGTTTTTCACTTAAACTTACTTCTTTAACTAAATCATCAAAGCAAGTCAACATTGGCAATCCTAGAGACTCAATAACTATTTTATTACTATATTTATTCATAAAATTAGCACCACTTCCTTACCTTAAATCCTTTACCTCCAATCAATGGAGGAAATCCACTGTCGTGGGGTTACTCCATTGATTGGAGTAACTCTGTGTTTGTTAATTTTCTTAGGAAGACGAACCATCTTCCGTAAACAGATATGTACCTGCAACGTTCTAAGAAAGCAGTGCTAATAATATTGGCTATACATAATTTTTAATCTCATTTTATCAATAGTTCTCGTTTTATTTTCCAAAGAAACATATGACAAAAGAAGCTTAGCAAAATCATATCCCTTATCTGTAAGCCTATACTGAATTGACTTCCCTGCCGGCTCTTCTTTTTTTATCAAGCCTTCTTTGAATAACCTTTTTACTGCAGACGAATAGATAATATCAAATTCAGTTATGTTGTATTTTTTCTCATACAAATGCTTTAAAATTGCTACCAATGATTTTACATCCAATTCTTGATAAAAATACAACAACGTTATTATAAAATAATATTGACCAGAAATCAAGTTTAAATCCTTCAATTTCAGTTCTTTTGTTTTATACCTATATCCAAATTTTTTTTTCAAATACTTTTCAATTTTTTCTACAAGTTCACCAATATTATTATTGAAATAGATTACATTATCTTTATTATTCATTCTAACATACTCTACTGGTCCCTGCCTAATAAAGCTTTTTGCATTTTTATACTTTGTTTGCAATAACACAACTACCTTTTCCAAGGTTTCACTATTATTAACAAATGCCCCTAATTCTGTAAATGAACCCGGACTTTCGCAAACAATCAAGATTATATCGCTGTTGCTTGCCAAAAACTTCTCTAATGTTAGTAAATCATATTTTTTTCTATTAAGCATTTCCATAAACATATCTTCCGGATACAATATGGATAAATTATCATTATTTTCTAATCTACTTCTGATAATATCTCTATTGGATTTCTTTTCTTTTGTACTTGCTGCACCACACAAAAAAAGATCAATATTTCTGTGGCGTATATTACAAAATATATTATTATATATTTCATCCACAATATCAAATTTCTCTATCAATAAATTTCCTTCCTTTCAACAATAAATCTGTATTTTCTTTATATTAAATTAACATGTCCAATGCCCTCTCGGGCTTCTTTTCCAATTAAGAGAGCCACCTCTCGGCAGCCCTCTCTGTATGATGTAATGTTTTTTTGCTAGCAATCGAAAACTATTTCATCCACTTTTAATTCAAGTTCTTCGATCTTGCTATATTTATTGCAACCATTTTCGTTTGACCAAATTCGACACTTTTCGACATTATTCGAACTTTTGTTCACACTTTGTTAACGGTACCTGACCCCCGTGTTCGCTTGATGATATGGTTAGAAGCATCCACGGGCTCCAACTGCTTAATACCCGTTCCGAAGCGACTGCCGATTCCGGCTGCCATGATAAGTAATGTTGTTTTCATGATTCCTCCTCACTGTGCTCTTGCCGCTTTGATTGGACATACCTTGATACACTGATAACAATGAACACATTTATTCTCATCAATCTTTGGATACTCAAAGCCTTCTTCGTCCTCCACCATAGATATAGCTTCTTTCGGACAGATGGCATAACAAGCCGTACAACCGCAGCATTCTTCTTTTCTTTTATATAGTACCGGTACTTCCTTCATCTTTCTTCTCCTGACAATCAAACACAAAATACAAAGAGTAGTCCATATTCTTCATTGTGTTTATGCTCTCTGCCCCCCCCCGATTACTCGGAGTACTTTTTTGATTGTTTTCTTAACTTTTCGTTTGACTTTTGTCATAAAAGAGACCTTAATCGGAGCAGCATATTTTTGTTTAAGTTCTTCAAAACTGATGCTTTGCATATCATCAAAGAATGTATTTCTCTGCATTGGTCTAGCACACGATTTGTATTCAGCCGGGTTACCTCTCACACCATCTTCATAAGATACTTCTTGCAGTTTCATGCTACTTCTAATTTTCTCAAAGACATCTTTTCCTTTTTCTGTGCGAATGAGCACCAAAGAGGTACCCATGCCATCATTCATATCAGGAGCCACATCATTAATGCCCCAGAAGTCTGCAATTGTCAGATCAGACATTTTTACATTTTTTGCTGTGCATTCATAACAAGAGGGTCTTAAACAATAATCTCTCAAAAACATTTGCATATAGGCATCTTTGTCTTTGAAAATATATAATTTCTTTGTTTCGCCATCTGGAATACTCTTGCAAATTTCTTTCATTCCAAAGTCAGTCCAGCTATCATCCTTGCAGCGAAAGTTAATGCCTTTTAGTTTTCCACCTATCTTTTGTTCCTGATGCTCAGCATACTTTCTCCACAACGCCGGAGAAGGGGCTCCATGACAAATAACATCAACGCAAATCAGATTCTCGTACTCTTTGCCGAGGAAACTTTTAAGGCCATTTACCTGACATCCGGTTCCACTAAAAAGCACAAGCTTTCCTGACATCAAATCCTCTTTGACCGACTTGTATGTATTACCAACTTTCGCCTGCAAATACTTTGAACCACGCAGTTTTGTCAGTTGTTCCTTGCTTGTGACGGAAATAAACTCGGCTGAGTAGCAATCCTCTGCCATGGCAACGCCATATACAACACCCTGCTGTTCCAATACATACTCTGCCAGTGAGGAAAATACCGCGCCAGAAGAACTACTCAATCTAACATCTTTATCCGTATTATAACCGGCATAAACCTTTAACGGTTTCATCCTTAATATCCTCCCCTCTAGTCCAAATATCATATGAACCCTATAAATCGCAGTAACTTCTTTTGTTTTTTAAGAATCTTTTGTCCAGCTAATATAATGGCAAAGCTAATAACCGAGGTCATCGCAAATCGCAGGCTCCAATACAAATACCAATCGTCACTCTGTATGAATTTTCCAATTACTGTTAGCACTGCTATGTGAACATAAAAAATTCCATACGAACAGTCACCGATTCTTCCCAGTAGCTTTGTATTTCCGCCTTGCGTATCAGATTGTTTGAACATCCAATCGATTACCGCAAGCGAATATAGGAAAGATCCAACAGTAATCTGGCTAGTATAGAATCCCATACTCATGCCAAGTTTTCTCAACGCGAGTGCCTCTACGCAGCTAACTGCCCATGCAATCAAGACTTCCCATCCACTACATTTCAGTTTTAGTCCACATCTTACAGTGATTCCTAGATAATAAAATCCAAACCATGCTGGAAACAGTGTTTCATAAAGGCGTGGCGAAGATCCAGTCGTAAAATTCCACGCATATACATACAGAAGATAGCAGGGCGTAATCAGCCACAAGAGATTTTTAATCGTTTTACTTTCTTTTACAACATGAACAAGCCACGGCGTAATGATTGTAAGTTGAATCAATACGACAATGTAGTAAAAAGGTGTGGCCGATTTTCCAACTATAAATCTGTAAATATATCCGAGCCAATATATCCTCACACCGTGGTGAATATCTTTTGCCAAAGATATTCCACTATAAAACAAAGACCAGATTACAAAGGGTACGCACAGTCGCCCCCCCGATTTAAAATCCACTCTTTATAGCTGAAATCCTTATTACAAATCTATTCTATAGGCACGAAGTACCCGGACATAAAGACAAATGCCTCTGATACTTTGCCAATACTCTCTTTTTCTTTCCATTTCATTATTTCCTTAGAATCTTTTTGATTGGTCCCATCACCAGCTGCTTCTCTTCGGCATTCATTCCAAGGAAGTACATTGAGATTCCATATACCCAAGTATAAATAATCGCAAACATCCCAAGTTTAATGAGACCAGTAACATTAGCAAATCTCATAATAAGAATTCCAACAATACCCGGTGCGATTAACGCAGGAATAAATTTAGCAATTTCTTTCCAAAAGTAAAACATATTCATGCCAATGCGAGCATGATAATACCAGTTCATGAAAATAATGTTTCCAGCAATAAGAGAAATTGCTGTTCCAAGTGCAGCACCAGCCGGTCCCATAATCTTAATTAGAGGAATGCTGACAAAAACATTAGCAATAGCGATAAACAGATAAACAATGGATCGCGCTTTATGCATATTCTTTGCACGCTGTATTTCAATACCAAGATTCTGCACCAATGGAACTGTTACCGGGATAATCAGAAATAATGCAACATCATAAGAAGCACTATACCCCTCTCCAGCCCACACTTTTATAAACGGACTCCCTAGGAAAACAAATCCTGACAGAATCAGACCTAATACAATAAACTGAATACGACCAACCTTGGTAAATAGCTTTGTTAGTTGCTCATTATCATCCGATTCAGCCACAATTCGATTTACCTTTGGTACAAACACATTGGAAATCGAAGTAGAAAACTGCAAGTACAGTGTATTAATCTGTCCACCAACACCATAAACTGCTACTGCTGTTGTTCCTGCCAATCGACCAAGGAGAAACTTATCTACGCTCCAATTCACCTGATCAATGATCTGATTCAGGAAGATGAAGAATGTAAACACCCACATTTCCTTCAGCAATCCAATCTGAAGTCCACGGAATTTAAAACTAATATGTAATTTCTTAAAGCAGTAGAACATATTAGACAACAGCAAAAGGAATGTCAAAAAGGTTGTTACGGAAACCATGCCCTTTGATCCATAACCCATAATCAACAAAGGAAGTGTCAAGAATGGGCTGCATAAGTTTTGTAACAAGATCAAGAGCTTTTGAAATAAAAATTTCTCATGAGCAGTTATTGAACAGTTAAACACACTATTCGGAAATGTCATTGCAAGATTTATAATAAGCAATCCCATTAAAATCTTTGCCGTATCGTATTCGCTATCCGTAAGTCCTGTTCCAAAGATGCTTCGTATATTTCCAATCATTACAATTCCACAAAGAATGCATATAACGGAAATCGAGCAGAAGATAATCATGAACATTCCGTTCAATCTTGCTACGCCGTCTTCATCTTTTTGCGCTTTATATCTTGAATAAAAACGAAGATACGAACTGCCAAAGCCCAAGCTAAGCAGGCTCAAATAGGAAACAACCGAATATACTAATTGATATAGCCCATACTCGCTTTGTCCCAGAAGGCGAAGCATAATCGGAGTATATACAAGACTTACTAATATTTTAACTAATTCTCCGGCGTATGAAAGAATTACACCAGCTTTACGTTGATCGATTTTTATTGTCATCTCTTTCTACCCATTATTTTTGAAGTGCCTGTTTTAAAAAAACAAGAGAGTGTTCTTTTGCTTTTTCCACAGATTCAGTATTGTATAAGCAATCAGTTCTTTTCTTAACTGCGAGTTCTTGTGGTTTTATCAAACGCTCTGTGGCGTTATATAATTTAAGAATATTATCAATTCTTGTATTCATATTATATGAACCAGAATTGCGACCAAACACCCAAAACTCCTTATTAAATATCAGCGAAAAAACCGTTGCATGAAACGAATCCGTCAAGACGGCTGTTGAATTTTCCATCAGCTTTAAAAAGTCATTAGGAGCAACATTTGTATCCTGAATATCTCCAAACATCTCATCTTCCCGGTCATGCAAATACGGTATCATCACTATCTTACAATTATTTCTTTCCGCATATCTTTGTGATTCCTCAATTTTTTCTTTAGTCAAATTAAGAAAATAGCAAAAGATATAGTTTGTGTATTTTTTCTTAGATGTATCAGCCTTCTTCTTCCAGTATTCATATGGACGCAAAAGAGTAGGATCAAGAACCAATTCTGGTTCTCTGCCGGATATTTTTGAAACCAGTTTCTGTGCTGTTTCTTCTCTAACTGAAACATACTGGAGTTCTTTCAAAAATTCTCCATAGCGTTTTGCTTCATATTTCTTCAATGTTTCTTTACCAAAACTGGCCGCATAAATTATTTTTCTTTTTTTATCATCAACAAAATCAAGAAAAAAAGAAGGGATGTTGTAATCAGGGTTCCATATTTGATCGCTACCGCATACATATTTATCATATACTAACTTTCCGGATTTTAACTGATTGTATGTAATTGGCAAAGATAGTTTCAGTTCCTGATTTCTGTATTTATCAAACGCAGCATGCCTTAGTTTAATACTCTTTTCGACGTCATCGCTTATTTCATTCGTGTTCCTTGCACGATGCAATTTTTGCTTAACCTTATCCATCGTCAAAAACCGAATATTTCGTTTGACGCTAAAAGTATTCATTTCCTCCGATGGCTTATAGTTTATTATTTCCACATCACATCCAATTTCCTTTAATGTATCCTGCAATGCAAGTTCCTGTAAAAATCCTCCATAATTGTACATTACAGGATTAAGCGTCAATAAACCAATCATAATTCACACCCCCAAAACATATGGAACCGTAGCATTCACACCATTTAACACATAAAAGAACCACCAATAAAAAAGCATATATCCGATCAAGCAAAATTGTATGATTTTTTTATTTCGTGTTTCATAACAAATAGCAGGAAAAGCAAGCATCTCAAACTGTGAAAAATACATACCAATTCTACCAGCAAAAGAATTCACACTCGTAAACTGAGCTAACAACACGTCAAAAATCATCATTGTGAAATAAAACTGAAAATTTTGAAACGTGCGGTTTTTTCTTTTGGCATATAACATTGCATATAGTAAAATCAAAATTGCTGGCAATCTGCTCAAGATTTGGTTCGGCATAAACATAATGTTTCCACTGATATATCCCACATATTTTGACAAACCAATGGAAGATAATATTTTAGTTGCAATTCCCGTACCGACAACAATCACAAATCCAACGAGTATAACTACCATCATATTTATATTTTTGCGCTGTTCGTCATGTACACTTTCGCTTACATCCACTTTTTTCTCTGCATTTACATAGTTGTAAATAAAGTAAATCAATATTCCTATAACAGCACTTGTATGAAACAACACCGCTACAATGGTAAAGAAACAGCATATCTTATTGTTTTTATTCTCAAAAAAAGTAAAAGCCAAAAAAATAAAAGCCATTGCAATTGATTGTCTCATCAAATTCAGTGACGAATTAAAAAACATAAAATAATATGTTAGAATTCCTACCCAGCACAGGCTATTTTGTGTTTGATTATTTTTATATAAAGAATAACAAATTGGAACAATCACCAATCCTTGAATAACGAACTGAACTGCATATATATTCCTAAACAGCTTTGCAACAATATATACAGTCGTGCTAAAACCTATTTCATAATCTGATACATAAAGATTTCGCCAAATCATAAACCATCTTGTCGTCATGTAATCAGAAAAATTTTCCGCAGAAATTGCCGCATCGGTCATTTGCGAAAGATAGGTTTGCACATCTGTTCCAATGCATTTGTCACGCAAGCCTGCAATTAAGCAAGGTATTAGAAGTGCAACTAAAATCAAAACGAATCTCTGATTCTTTTTGATTACATTTGTTGCTTTAATAATTAATGTTGAAACAAAAAATCCTATTAAATATACGCTCACACTTTTCTCCCATTCTATCTTTTCAGAGCCTGTTTGAGGTTAACAATTGCTCTCATTGCAGTCCACCTTTTTTCCTTGAGCAGTATATAATACAATTTTCTTTTTACACTTGTACAATCGCATATATCAAGCTCATCGAATAGGCCATACTCGTCTATTACATTGAATAGTCCTTTTCTTATGTTTGCACTCAAGCGTTTTGCCTTTATTAAAATAAAACAATCCTGAACAATTTCAACCGTTGTGATACTTTTCTTCTCTTTTATCAATTTTTGAGCTGTTTCCGTGTCACATTTCTCGTGAATGAGATTTTCTAATTCTTTTTCTCCCTCAAACAAATAGAGCCATCGCTTTATTGGATCATCCACAACTCTTGGAGCAAGCCGTGGTATATAATAATAAATGTATCCATAAATTGGAATACACTGTATCGTAACAATATGCTGCATTAAGCATGTGTTAAACAAAGCATCCTCTCCAGATAACATCCCTGTTTTGAACTGAACATCATACTTTTTCAGGATATCTCGTTTGATGAATTTTGCCCAACATTCACAGAGTTCTTTGCTTTCCGCACGCAACTGTAAAACATATCCATAGTCTACATTAAAGATATCCTCATTGCTATGGAATATGTCTTTTTCAACAATTGTCCGATAAAATTCTTTTTTCTTTTCAATATCTTTTACTTTTATACCACACAGAACCCAATCAGCAACAATTTTGTCACAATTATTGTTCAAATATTCAACAAATTCCGTTGATATTTCATCATCAGCATCTAAAAACAAAATATACTTTCCGCAACTTTTTTCTATACCAAAATTTCTTGCCGAACTCACGCCTCCATTCTCTTTTTTTACAAACTTTATTACGGCAGAATCTTTTATATAATTTTCACACTCATACGAAATGTCATCGTCTGATCCATCGTCCACTACCACAATTTCATGGGGAATCGTTATGCCAGTCATACTATCAATGCATCTCTTAAATTCACAAAAAACCGGATTGTATAGCGGTATAATAATACTTAAAAAAAATTTTTGACGCTCCATTAGCTCTTTCATCATCTCAATTCTTTATACATTTATTACTTTATACTACTTGTGGGTAGGACAAGTAAACTATAATTCAGTTTACCCCCCCCCTAATAATTTTAAGTTTTAATAATAGCTGTTTTACATCTTGACGTAAACATTGTTTTGGAAGTTGCTGAAATACAAGTCTGTTGAATTTTCCCTTTTGCAATTTTTTAAAGAACACATCTCTTCCTTTCGGAAGATCTGACGGGTGCTCCAACTGATGATTATTAGCTACAGCTTTAGTCAAATCGACACTCTGCAAATGTATATCTGCCATTTGAAGCAATTCACTTCCTTTATCTGTCATCGACAGAACAAGAGAAATGCCTTTTTTTTGCTCCTCTATTGACAGCTCACTTCCCCACGAATCGCCCAAAGTCAAATCCGATGCTCTTGATATCTTTGCGTATTGACAGCTATAGCAGTTTTCCGTATATGTTAACGAGTTCAAAAATGCAATCGAGTACTTATCGCTCACGCCATTTGTGATGATACCTTTATAATCGCCATAAACCATAAATTTTGCTTTAACTCTGAATTGTATGTCTTGCAGAGCATCCAGTTCAAAATTATACTGGTTTAAAAACTTGTCCAAGAGTTTTGGCGATGGTGTACCATGACATATCAAATCTATTGTATAAAGATTTTCTCCAAGTTTCTCTCCTACAAATTTTTTTAATGCCGCCACTTGGCACGGCAATGCAATAAACAGCACTTTCTGACTGCTTTTCAGTTTTTCTGTTACGCTCTTGTAAATGCCCTCTGGATTGCTCTTAACGTACTTCGAACCAACGAATTTCTGTAGTTCATCAGTCTTTTCAGCAAATTCAAAGCCAAACTTTCCATTCCTAAAGCAACAGCTGCAAACTACGCCGCCATTGATTACAAACGCAGAAGAAATTGCAGTAGCCAGTCCACCAGACGAACACTTTTTTCTGTCTTCCTGATTATTCGTCCATCCCTGATACCATTCAATCGGTTTCCTGCTCAATACCGGATTATTTTGTTGACATACGCCATAGCATTTATTGCATTTTATGCATTTATCTTCTTTAATAATTGCGTTATAGGAAGACAATCTGTCCTTGATTTCAATCGCTTTTTTCGGACAACCTTCTACACATGCCATACAACCCGTACATTTATTTAATTCGCAAACTGTTTTCAAGTCATTCTCCATGATACCTCTAATTTATTCCTCAATCATTTTTTTTAGAATTTCTAAAGATTCTATCCTTTTTTCTTTTAACACTTCATTTGCTTCAGTAAAGTCAACCTTGTTTTTTGCTAATTGAATATCTTCCTCGTCACGAAGTATCCTATGTGAGAGCCCTGTCATACGGAGAATACTCATATTTCGAGTTCCCGTATTATTATTGGGAAGTACCTCCACAAATGGCGTGTTGAAATTGATTGCAAAAGCTGTTCCGTGAAAAGAATCCGTTATCATGCAAGTCGCATTTTTTATATACGAAAGGAATTGCCCCATCTCTGGACACCAGACAAACTTGCCCTCTCTAGTAATTTGATGAAATGATGCAGAAATTCTAACAAGTGGCAAATTCATTTCATCTGCTACGCGTTTTGCATATCGTCCCAACTTTTCATCATTATGAAGCTGATATACAAGCACATAGTTTTCGATTTTAATAGGTGATAAATACTTATTCCAAAAAGAAGCATCCAACAATAATGTTGGATCAATTACTTGGTATGCGTCCATACCAAATTCTTTTATTATTGTAACAGCACTATCTTCTCGAACCGCAATATATTCATATCTGCTCAGCCATTTTCTATAGTATTGCTTTAATTCTGCGGTCATCTCGGTATGTCCAAAACTCGCAGCATACGCAACTCTTTTATCAGTATCTTTGGTAAAGGACAAGCAATAACTACTATCATACGATCCATTTTCTGTTGGTCCCCAAACCTGATCACTTCCTGTCATATACACATCGGCCGAAGGTATATTGTTGGAAAGTTGCTCTAAAGTATGATACCGTTCTGTCAGTTTTAAGTACTTTCTTTGAGCTTTTTCAAATCTTTTTCCCGCTAAAACACTCTCTGGCTGACGTAAAAGAAGATACAGTGTTCTCTTTATCAGATTGTTATTCCACCCCGGCTTACGCTTTAAAATAGTTTTTTCATGCTGGGAATAATGTTCGTCATCTCTTATATAATCAATGATTTCACAGCAATGCCCCATATTTTCCACTACCGTCTGCGTAGCCAAAGCCTGCAAAAGCGAGCCATAATTCGTTATCGCGTGTCTAGTAATAACAGCTACTTTCATGATTCCTCCTTACTCCTTCATCCTTTTGGTAAACTCCAGCCGCTTTAAATACAGTTTCCTTGTGTCTGCAATCTTTTTTGGCAGAGCTTCATGCTACAATAGACCCTTATTCGGATACAGAAAGAACTCTAACCATTTTGTTTTCTTCATAATCCACGCAGCTACAATCGGTCCTGCAAAACTGATTCCAAGTCCTAGTGCAATATGAATTGCTGCATTCGTAACACCTATCTTCAGCAGAACAGATCTCATCGGTGCCGCAAATAACGTGTGCATCAGGAAAATTGGCATAGTGTACTTTGCAAAAAATCCCATAGCTTTCCCAGATTTTTCTTCGTATGTTGCCACTAAAAGAATTACTGCGGTGCAAGCCATCAATCCCAGTACAAATGACACTGCTAAATTCTGGACATTAGCCATGTGTACCACAATACTCAGTCCAAGGAACAATAAACCAATCACCGTTCCTTGCAATTTCTTTCCTCGTATCTGCACATTAAATACACAGATACTCATTCCTATTACAAACCAAATTTCGTTTGTGAGAACGGTCGATACGGCGTATATCCCTATACCCCCCCCCTAAAATGAGGAGCTTTGCCGTAAATGCAACAATTAATCCTACAGCAGCCATTTTCACATTCGTGAATGTCGGTGTGATGAGAAAGATAAAGAACAATGCATACAGATACCAATACGGCGCAGTAGGATGAAGCAACAACGTATCACCTAAACCGCCAATCTGATCATTCACACTGCCAGAGAATACTGTTTTCAATAACCATGTGGCTGTCGTAAAAGTCACATACGGCACACCAAGGGTCAGTGCTTTCTTCGCCACATTCTTTTTCCAGCTCTTGAAACCATTCACCTTGCTGTACTTTTGATAAAGGTATCCGCTACAAATAAAGAACAGCGGCACATGAAAGTAATAGATTGTCGTATTAAACCACCTGTACAAGTCATTCTCCGGCAGAATATTTGCTTTCGTCATGCTCTGGAAGAAATGCCCCAATACGACCAGTATACAGGCAATGACTTTCACATCATCGACCCATTTTTCTCTTGTTTTTACCGCTGTCTTTTCACTCATTACTTCGTCTCCATCTGCTGTGCGATATCAGCATCC
>ERZ837380.1571-NODE-1571-length-27927-cov-2.687536_pt1 | contig 27927 bp, 24 predicted proteins | sample MGYA00519685_ERZ837380 | MGnify/ENA primary metagenome ERZ837380 (study PRJEB31850, sample SAMEA3708817) | human gut metagenome | biome: human gut; feature: human-associated habitat; material: faeces | place: China | collected 2014 ...
GCTATTTAAGTCAAAAACGGGAAAAGTAATGGTAAAGCCACAGCTAAATACATAGAATCCCCAGCACATCCATAAGTCAGCTATTTACTATGCTCGAATTGCTTTACACCGCCCTTCTCTACCTTATTCAGCCGCTGATCTGGATACGGCTCTGGGTGCGCGGACGTAAGGCTCCGGCCTATCGAAAACGCTGGGGTGAACGTTACGGTTTTTACCGCCATCCGCTAAAACCAGGCGGCATTATGCTGCACTCCGTCTCCGTCGGTGAAACTCTGGCGGCGATCCCGTTGGTGCGCGCGCTGCGCCATCGTTATCCTGATTTACCGATTACCGTTACAACCATGACGCCAACCGGTTCGGAGCGCGTACAATCGGCTTTCGGGAAGGATGTTCAGCACGTTTATCTGCCGTACGACCTGCCCGATGCGCTTAATCGTTTCCTGAATAAAGTCGACCCTAAACTGGTGTTGATTATGGAAACCGAACTATGGCCTAACCTGATTGCGGCGCTACATAAACGTAAAATTCCGCTGGTGATCGCTAACGCGAGACTCTCTGCCCGCTCGGCCGCAGGTTATGCCAAACTGGGTAAATTCGTCCGTCGCTTGCTGCGTCGTATTACGCTGATTGCTGCGCAAAATGAAGAAGATGGTGCACGTTTTGTATCACTGGGCGCAAAAAATAATCAGGTGACCGTTACCGGTAGCCTGAAATTCGATATTTCTGTAACGCCGCAGTTGGCTGCTAAAGCCGTGACGCTGCGCCGCCAGTGGGCACCACACCGCCCGGTATGGATTGCCACCAGCACTCACGAAGGCGAAGAGAGTGTGGTGATCGCCGCACATCAGGCATTGTTACAGCAATTCCCGAATTTATTGCTCATCCTGGTACCCCGTCATCCGGAACGCTTCCCGGATGCGATTAACCTTGTCCGCCAGGCTGGACTAAGCTATATCACACGATCTTCAGGGGAAGTCCCCTCCACCAGCACGCAGGTTGTGGTTGGCGATACGATGGGCGAGTTGATGTTACTGTACGGCATTGCCGATCTCGCCTTTGTTGGCGGTTCACTGGTTGAACGTGGTGGGCATAATCCGCTGGAAGCGGCCGCACACGCTATTCCGGTATTGATGGGGCCGCATACGTTTAACTTTAAAGACATTTGCGCGCGGCTGGAGCAGGCAAGCGGGCTGATTACCGTTACCGATGCCACTACGCTTGCAAAAGAGGTTTCCTCTTTACTCACCGACGCCGATTACCGTAGTTTCTATGGCCGTCATGCCGTTGAAGTGCTGTATCAAAACCAGGGCGCACTACAGCGTCTGCTTCAACTGCTGGAACCTTACCTGCCACCGAAAACGCATTGAGGTTGTTATGCAAAAACGGGCGATTTATCCGGGTACTTTCGATCCCATTACCAATGGTCATATCGATATCGTGACGCGCGCCACGCAAATGTTCGATCACGTTATTCTGGCGATTGCTGCCAGCCCCAGTAAAAAACCGATGTTTACTCTGGAAGAGCGTGTGGCGCTGGCACAGCAGGCAACCGCGCATCTGGGGAACGTGGAAGTGGTCGGGTTTAGTGATTTGATGGCGAACTTCGCCCGGAATCAACACGCTACGGTGCTGATTCGTGGCCTGCGTGCGGTGGCGGATTTTGAATATGAAATGCAGCTGGCGCATATGAATCGCCACTTAATGCCGGAACTGGAAAGTGTGTTTCTGATGCCGTCGAAAGAGTGGTCGTTTATCTCTTCATCGTTGGTGAAAGAGGTGGCGCGCCATCAGGGCGATGTCACCCATTTCCTGCCGGAGAATGTCCATCAGGCGCTGATGGCGAAGTTAGCGTAGCGTTTATGCCGGATGGTATGCCATCCGGCTCGCATCAATTACTTCTGGCACTGCCGACAATAAAACGTTGCCCGCTGCGCATGTTTAGTCGCCACAATCGGCGTACCGCACACCCGACACGGCTCGCCTTTTCGCCCGTAAACCTGCAATTCCTGCGCGAAATAGCCCGGTTTACCATCACTTTGCAGAAAATCTTTCAGCGTTGTACCACCCTGCTCAATCGAACGCAGCAACACCGCTTTAATCACCCGAGCTAACAATTCACACTCTGCCAGCGACAGTGATGACGCCAGCCGATCCGGATGGATCCCCGCAGCAAACAGAGATTCGCTGGCATAGATATTCCCTACGCCTACCACCAGCTTGTTATCCATCAGCCATGGTTTAATCGCCGTTTTTTTCTTCGCGCACTTCTGATGCAGGTACTCACCGTTGAAATCGTCGCTAAGCGGCTCCGGTCCAAGATGGGCCAGCACGTTGTGCCCTTCCAGCTCTTTGGTCCACAGCCAGGCACCAAAGCGGCGCGGATCGGTGTAGCGCAGCACTTTACCGTTGCTCATCACCAAATCAACATGGTCATGCTTTTCAGGGGGAAGTTCTTCTGGAAGGATGCGCAGGCTGCCAGACATCCCCAAATGAATGATAATCCAGCCCTCAGGCAGCTCCAGCAGCAGATATTTAGCCCGCCGCTGCACGCTAAGCACTGGTTGGTCGCTTAAACGGTAGATCTCTTCTGAAACCGGCCAGCGCAAGCGTCCGTTGCGCACCACCGCATGAAGAATGGTTGCACCAACGAGATGCGGTTCTATGCCGCGGCGGCTGGTTTCAACTTCGGGTAATTCAGGCATAGCATCTCCAGGAATGAACAGATGCAGTCAATATGGGGGCAAGCAGATAACAAAAAACCCCGCCGGAGCGAGGTTTTTCGTTACATCAAAGCGAGAATTATTTGATTTTCGCTTCTTTGTAGATCACGTGCTGGCGAACAACTGGATCGAATTTTTTCAGTTCCAGTTTTTCCGGCTTAGTACGTTTGTTCTTCGTAGTGGTATAGAAGTGACCAGTACCAGCAGAAGAAACCAGCTTGATTTTCTCACGAATACCTTTAGCCATGATTTATTTCCTCTAAGTACTTAGTACTTTTCGCCACGGGCACGCAGTTCAGCCAGAACTGTATCGATGCCTTTTTTATCGATTACACGCATACCTTTAGCAGATACGCGCAGGGTGACAAAACGCTTCTCGCTCTCAACCCAGAAACGGTGAGAGTGCAGGTTCGGCAGGAAACGGCGTTTAGTCGCGTTCAGTGCGTGGGAACGGTTGTTACCGGTCACCGGACGCTTGCCAGTAACTTGGCAGACTCGGGACATGTCTATTCTCCAAAAATCAAATTAGCTCGAGCTTCGTATGGGGTATTGGCGCCTCGTCAGGCTTTACAGCCCGGTCATCGCAGTTCTATGTGAACTCTCGATTGCCAGGCCCAAATGCCAAACCCGAGATTCTCAAAGGTGGCGTAGTATACGCTGACTCAGCGATGTGCTCAAGTCCCGAACAGACAAAGATCCCGAAGGATCGCGCATAGCGGGTTAAATCCAGCCGCGTTCGGCAAAAGAAACATACTCTCCACGCCCAATCACGATATGGTCGAGCACGCGTAAATCCATGAACTGACAACTCTTTATTATCCGTTCAGTAATGAGTTTATCCGCTTTACTGGGTTCAGCACAACCCGAAGGGTGATTATGTGCAAGGATCAGCGCCGAGGCATTTATTTTTATCGCTTCGCGGATAATTTCCCGAGGATGGACTTCAACATGGTTTAGCGTGCCGGAAAAAAGACGGCTATGCGTTATAACCCGGTGTTGGGAGTCGAGAAAGATCACCATAAAGATCTCCCGCTCCTCGCCCGTAAGCTGGCTTTGTAAAAATTCCCTCGTCATCTCCGGGCTGAGTAAAGGGCTTTCTTCACGCATCCGCACGTTGTAGTAACGCCGCGCCAGTTCGGCAATCCCCTTTAACTGGGCGAATTTCGCCACGCCAATTCCATGAACGCCACTAAACTGTTCATATTCAGAGGTTAACAAGCCATAAAGAGAGCCGAAATTCTCCAGCATCTCTTTTGCCAGGGTTAATACATCTTTACCGCGCGTTCCGGTACGCAGAAATAGCGCCAGCAGCTCGACATCCGTTAAGGCGCTAATACCAAACTTCAGCATTTTTTCGCGCGGAATCAACAGCTGTGCATTGTTTTTCACCTTCACCTCCTTTGTGGTGCTCGCATCCTGTCATAGCCGTTCCGTTAAATCGACGGCCAGTTTTCAATCCTGGAAAGCGCCTCGCAAAGTGATTCTCAGGTGAAGGCACGACAACAAAAGTATTGTGATAAAATCGCCAACTTCTGGTGTCACCCAACAGGAAAAATCATCATGAGCCTGGCCGGTAAAAAAATCGTTCTCGGCGTCAGCGGCGGTATTGCTGCCTATAAAACCCCTGAACTGGTGCGTCGTTTGCGCGATCGCGGGGCCGACGTCCGCGTAGCCATGACCGAAGCGGCAAAAGCCTTTATCACCCCACTTAGCTTGCAGGCGGTTTCTGGTTATCCCGTTTCCGACAGTCTGCTGGACCCGGCAGCCGAAGCCGCTATGGGCCATATTGAGCTGGGTAAATGGGCTGATTTAGTGATTCTCGCCCCTGCCACGGCAGATTTGATTGCCCGTGTTGCTGCCGGAATGGCGAATGACCTGGTATCGACGATTTGTCTGGCTACACCTGCGCCTGTAGCCGTGCTCCCCGCCATGAACCAGCAGATGTACCGTGCCGCTGCCACGCAGCATAATTTAGAGGTGCTTGCTTCCCGTGGTTTGCTCATCTGGGGGCCAGACAGCGGCAGTCAGGCTTGTGGTGATATCGGCCCAGGGCGAATGCTCGATCCGTTAACCATTGTGGATATGGCGGTGGCGCATTTTTCGCCCGTCAACGACCTGAAACATCTGAACATTATGATTACCGCCGGTCCGACGCGTGAACCGCTCGATCCCGTGCGTTATATCTCTAATCACAGCTCCGGCAAGATGGGTTTTGCTATCGCCGCCGCCGCAGCCCGTCGTGGCGCGAACGTCACGCTGGTATCAGGTCCGGTTTCACTACCGACGCCACCGTTTGTTAAACGTGTTGATGTGATGACCGCGCTGGAAATGGAAGCCGCCGTGAATGCTTCTGTACAGCAGCAAAATATTTTTATCGGTTGCGCCGCCGTGGCGGATTATCGCGCAGCTACCGTGGCCCCAGAAAAAATCAAAAAGCAGGCCACGCAGGGTGATGAATTAACAATAAAAATGGTTAAAAACCCCGATATCGTCGGAGGCGTTACCGCACTAAAAGACCATCGACCCTACGTCGTTGGATTTGCCGCCGAAACAAATAATGTGGAAGAATACGCTCGGCAAAAACGTATCCGTAAAAACCTTGATCTGATCTGCGCGAACGATGTTTCCCAGCCAACTCAAGGATTTAACAGCGACAACAACGCATTACACCTTTTCTGGCAGGACGGAGATAAAGTCTTACCGCTTGAGCGCAAAGAGCTCCTTGGCCAATTATTACTCGACGAGATCGTGACCCGTTATGATGAAAAAAATCGACGTTAAGATTCTGGACCCGCGCGTTGGGAAGGAATTTCCGCTCCCGACTTATGCCACCTCTGGCTCTGCCGGACTTGACCTGCGTGCCTGTCTCGACGACGCCGTAGAACTGGCTCCGGGTGACACTACGCTGGTTCCGACCGGGCTGGCGATTCATATTGCCGATCCTTCACTGGCGGCAATGATGCTGCCGCGCTCCGGATTGGGACATAAGCACGGTATCGTGCTTGGTAACCTGGTAGGATTGATCGATTCTGACTATCAGGGCCAGTTGATGATTTCCGTTTGGAACCGTGGTCAGGACAGCTTCACCATTCAACCTGGCGAACGCATCGCCCAGATGATTTTTGTTCCGGTAGTACAGGCTGAATTTAATCTGGTGGAAGATTTCGACGCCACCGACCGCGGTGAAGGCGGCTTTGGTCACTCTGGTCGTCAGTAACACATACGCATCCGAATAACGTCATAAGATAGCCGCAAACATTTCGTTTGCGGTCATAGCGTGGGTGCCGCCTGGCAAGTGCTTATTTTCAGGGGTATTTTGTAACATGGCAGAAAAACAAACTGCGAAAAGGAACCGTCGCGAGGAAATACTTCAGTCTCTGGCGCTGATGCTGGAATCCAGCGATGGAAGCCAACGTATCACGACGGCAAAACTGGCCGCCTCTGTCGGCGTTTCCGAAGCGGCACTGTATCGCCACTTCCCCAGTAAGACCCGCATGTTCGATAGCCTGATTGAGTTTATCGAAGATAGCCTGATTACTCGCATCAATCTGATTCTGAAAGATGAGAAGGACACCACAGCGCGCCTGCGTCTGATTGTGTTGCTGCTTCTCGGTTTTGGTGAGCGTAATCCTGGCCTGACCCGCATCCTCACTGGTCATGCGCTGATGTTTGAACAGTATCGCCTGCAAGGGCGTATCAACCAGCTGTTCGAGCGTATTGAAGCGCAGCTGCGTCAGGTATTGCGTGAAAAGAGAATGCGTGAGGGTGAAGGTTACACCACCGATGAAACCCTGCTGGCAAGCCAGATCCTGGCCTTCTGTGAAGGTATGCTGTCACGCTTTGTCCGCAGCGAATTTAAATACCGCCCGACGGATGATTTTGACGCCCGCTGGCCGCTAATTGCCGCGCAGTTGCAGTAATATGACGCCGGATGACTTTTCATCCGGCGAGTTTCTTTAAACGCCAAACTCTTCGCGATAGGCCTTAACCGCCGCCAGATGTTCCGCCATTTCCGGCTTCTCTTCCAGATAGGCAATCAGATCTTTCAGGGTGATGATAGAGATCACTTTGCAGTTGTAATCACGCTCAACTTCCTGAATCGCCGAAATCTCGCCGCGCCCCCGTTCCTGACGATCAAGCGAAATCAATACGCCAGCAAGCGTCGCGCCATTAGCCTGAATAATCTCCATCGATTCGCGAATCGCCGTTCCGGCGGTGATCACATCATCCACCAGCATTACGCGTCCTTGTAACGCGCTACCGACCAGATTGCCACCTTCACCATGGTCTTTTGCTTCTTTGCGGTTAAAGCAGTACGGCAGGTCAAGGTCATGATGCTCCGCCAGCGCCACGGCGGTAGTGGTCGCAATCGGGATCCCTTTGTAAGCAGGGCCAAACAGCAGATCGAACTCAATGCCGGAATCCACCAATGCTTCAGCGTAAAAACGGCCTAACAGTGCCAGATCGCGCCCGGTATTAAACAGCCCGGCGTTGAAGAAATAGGGGCTTTTGCGCCCGGACTTCAACGTAAACTCGCCAAACTTTAACACCTGCTTGCTAAGCGCAAATTCAATAAACTGGCGCTGATATGGTTTCATGCCTTCGCTCCTCATCTTACTTTTCTACAGACAAAAAAAAGGCGACTCATCAGTCGCCTTAAAAATCAGTTTGCCAGCGCCGCCTTCTGCGTCGCTACAATGGATTCGGTTCCCCCTCGGGCCAGCGCCAACAAGGTGAGTAATTCTTCGTGGGTGAACGGTTCGCCTTCTGCCGTCCCCTGCACTTCAATGATGCGCCCGTCTTCGGTCATCACTACGTTCATGTCGGTCTCTGCGGCTGAGTCTTCAACGTATTCCAGATCGCAAACCGCTTCGCCGTTGACAATGCCGACAGAAACTGCGGCTACCATCCCTTTCATCGGGTTGGTTTTCAGCTTGCCGTTTTCCACCAGCTTCTGTAGCGCATCTGCCAGCGCCACGCAGGCACCCGTAATCGACGCGGTACGCGTGCCACCATCAGCCTGAAGCACGTCGCAGTCCAGCGTAATGGTGAACTCACCCAGCGCTTTCAAATCTACTGCCGCACGAAGAGCACGGGCGATCAGACGCTGGATTTCCATGGTGCGTCCACCCTGCTTACCTTTCGCCGCTTCACGCGCGTTACGGGTGTGGGTAGAACGTGGCAGCATGCCGTACTCTGCGGTGATCCAGCCCTGGCCCTGACCTTTCAGGAAGCGCGGCACGCCTTCTTCAATAGAGGCGGTACACAATACTTTGGTATCGCCAAATTCGACCAGCACCGAGCCTTCTGCATGTTTTGTATAGTTACGAGTCAGGGTAACGGGACGCACCTGATTATTGCTACGGCCTGCTGGACGCATATTGAAATCTCCGGCTTGAAACAAATGTGGCTGCGCATTATACGGACTTCCGGCGGTTATTCCTATCCTGACAAGGCATCGATGGCTATAATCCTTCCACCTCTCCTTTTATAAACAGGAACGTCTATGATCCGCAGTATGACCGCCTACGCCCGGCGTGAAATCAAGGGTGAATGGGGGAGCGCAACCTGGGAAATGCGCTCGGTAAACCAGCGTTATCTGGAAACTTACTTTCGTCTGCCGGAGCAGTTCCGTAGCCTTGAACCTGTCGTTCGTGAGCGTATTCGTTCTCGCCTGACGCGCGGTAAAGTGGAATGTACCCTGCGCTATGAGCCAGATGTTAGCGCGCAAGGTGAGCTGATCCTCAATGAAAAACTGGCTAAACAGCTGGTAACTGCCGCGAACTGGGTAAAAATGCAGAGTGACGAAGGGGAAATCAACCCGGTTGATATTCTGCGCTGGCCGGGCGTGATGGCAGCCCAGGAGCAGGATCTCGACGCGATTGCCGCTGAAATTCTCGCGGCGTTGGATGGTACGCTGGACGACTTTATCATCGCACGTGAAACCGAAGGTCAGGCGCTGAAAGCATTGATCGAGCAGCGTCTGGAAGTCGTCAGCGCCGAAGTGGTCAAAGTCCGCGCCCATATGCCGGAAATCCTGCAATGGCAGCGTGAGCGTCTGGTCGCGAAGCTGGAAGATGCTCAGGTGCAACTGGAAAACAACCGTCTGGAGCAGGAGTTGGTTCTGCTGGCACAACGAATTGACGTTGCCGAAGAACTTGACCGCCTCGAAGCGCATGTCAAAGAGACCTACAACATTCTGAAGAAAAAAGAAGCGGTTGGCCGTCGTCTGGACTTTATGATGCAGGAGTTCAACCGCGAGTCGAACACTCTTGCGTCGAAATCTATCAATGCCGAAGTGACAAACTCCGCGATTGAGCTGAAAGTGTTGATTGAGCAGATGCGCGAGCAGATTCAGAACATTGAATAACTCGTAACGCCAATTCTTACTTTTCAGCCTTCACAAATGCCGCCCACTCAAACAGAGCGGCATTTTTCTTCCCCGCAACTTCAATTCTGTTTTGCGTGCCTGCTCCAGATTTTGCGATGTTTTTTTGCCCAGCACACTGAGAACGTGAGATACTCACAACTGTATATAAACACAGTTACAGATTTACTTTCTTTGCAATCGATATCACATGGAGTGGGCAATGAACGAACATCATCAACCTTTTGAAGAGATACGGCATTATGGCACTGAAGGGCAAGAATTTTGGTCAGCGAGAGAATTGGCACCGTTACTGGATTATCGGGACTGGCGCAATTTTCAAAAGGTACTGGCCCGCGCGACTCAAGCGTGCGAAGCCAGCAATCAAGCTGCATCTGACCATTTCGTTGAAACCACCAAAATGGTTGTATTAGGTTCAGGGGCTCAACGAGAACTTGAAGATGTTCATCTCTCCCGCTATGCCTGTTACCTGGTAGTACAAAACGGCGACCCTGCGAAACCGGTTATTGCAGTAGGGCAAACTTATTTTGCTATCCAGACCCGACGGCAGGAGCTGGCTGACGATGAAGCTTTCAGGCAACTTCGTGAAGACGAAAAGCGTCTTTTTCTGAGAAATGAGTTGAAAGAACATAACAAACAATTAGTTGAGGCAGCGCAGCAAGCTGGGGTAGCGACAGCTATCGATTTCGCCATATTTCAGAATCATGGTTACCGGGGACTGTATGGTGGATTAGATCAGAAAGCTATTCATCAGCGGAAGGGGCTGAAAAAGAATCAGAAGATCCTGGATCATATGGGTTCAACAGAACTGGCGGCTAATCTCTTTCGAGCTACCCAAACAGAAGAAAAACTCAAGCGGGATGGCGTGAATTCAAAACAGCAAGCTAACACCACACACTTTGACGTGGGTCGCAAGGTGAGGCAAACCATTCAGGAACTTGGCGGAACCATGCCTGAGGAGTTGCCGACCCCGCAGGTCAGCATCAAGCAGTTGGAAAACAGTGTAAAAATTACAGAGAAGAAATAGCAGAAACTAAAAACTCTTTTTGATGATTGAGACACCCGATGCGTAAGCCAAGGTCCAGGTGCAGTGAACACAATGGCTAACATTGCACCTTTCTTTTCCACCCCTCAGTTTTAACCTACTTTTTCTTATGCATTTTCTCAGACAAGAAGTCAGAAGAATGCATCTACGCTACAGAAAACAACGATTTCACATAACTAAAAATTATCAATTTCCTCTCACCTTAAAAAATCTCAATCGTGACAATGCGCACAAATCGCTACCCTGCCAGACAGATTTTTAGGGAGAGAGCCATGCTGTTACACATTTTGTATTTGGTTGGCATTACTGCCGAAGCCATGACGGGGGCGCTGGCGGCCGGACGACGGCGCATGGATACATTTGGCGTAATTATTATTGCGACCGCCACCGCAATTGGCGGAGGGTCAGTGCGCGATATTCTGCTGGGCCACTATCCGCTCGGCTGGGTCAAACACCCGGAATATGTGATTATCGTCGCTACCGCCGCAGTACTCACCACTATCGTTGCTCCTGTAATGCCTTACCTGCGCAAAGTGTTTCTGGTGCTCGATGCGCTCGGACTGGTGGTCTTTTCTATCATCGGGGCACAGGTTGCACTGGATATGGGGCACGGCCCAATTATTGCCGTTGTCGCGGCGGTAACCACCGGCGTGTTTGGCGGCGTTTTGCGCGATATGTTCTGTAAACGCATCCCACTGGTATTCCAGAAAGAGTTGTATGCCGGTGTCTCATTTGCCTCCGCCGTGCTGTACATCGCGCTGCAACACTATGTTTCTAATCATGATGTGGTAATTATCTCCACCCTGGTATTCGGCTTTTTTGCCCGCTTACTGGCGCTACGCCTTAAGCTGGGATTACCGGTCTTTTACTACAGCCACGAAGGTCACTAAGGTTCAAAACCTGTGATCTGCTGGGCAGCCAGCCAACTGCCCAGCTTCTTGATTTGCGCATTTTCCTTCCATTCAATAACCTGTCTGGCGCGCCCCGATCCAGTCCCCGGCAACTGCTGCCAGAACTGTTCTGTGCTCAATAAAAGTTGCGACCAGGACCGTTCATCACTGGCATTAAGCGCCGCCCGGGTTAGCGGTATTCCCATTGCCATCACCCAGCGAGTAAAAGGCTGCTGACGAGCCAGATTAAACTGATGCCATAACTGCGCACTTTTACTTTTCGCGATCCCCGGCGTGTTCTGTAATTGCTCTGGCGTTAATAAAAGCCAGGAAAAGATATGCTCAAAGCGATGAGTCTGATGCAGCGCGCGCCAGCCGGCCTCACCAATGCCATCAAGCCCCAGAACCTGTTTTGACCCCAGCCAGACTAAGCGTGAAATGAACTGTTCCTGACAAACATCAGAAGCAAAGTAGCAGGTCAACGAGTTAAAGCGGTTTTCTGGTGGTGTCGGTTTTGTACGTTCTGCACCGCGCCAGACCACATCATCAATGCGAGGAATACCCTGACCGGCAAGGCTGACGAGGATCTGATCACCAGGCGCAATATCCCACTCCTGCCAGCGCCTGACGGAACCAATATTCACCCGCTGGACTTTTTTATCATCCAGCATGACAGGTGCGAGTGACGCAACCACCGATATTTTACCGCTCTTACCCACCGCAAACTGAATTGCCTTCACTTCGGCAACCTGAGCTACAGGTTGATATTTCCAGGCCACCAGCCACTCTGCCTGGCCCGGTAGCCAATGGCGGGATTCTGGCTCTTTCGCCGCTCGTACAACTACGCCATCGGGGACGAAGGGTAATTCCGCTTTCCACCACTCATTGCGTACGTGCGCAACCTCATCAGCATTTTTAACCGCGCGGGTATACGTCTGCGTTAAAGTAAAACCTGCGGTAGCCAGATCCTTTAAACGATCGGTCATTAAATGCGGTCCATCCGGCCATGCCCAGACAAAAACAGCCAGTGAGTTTAGCGTATCGCTATTCCCCTGGCGCATCATCAGGCCAGCAACTTTTGCGCGGGCATTTATTCCCCCCATTTGTTGTTGGATATGCCCCTCGCGCTGGAGAAATATTTCCCCCTGAAGCGTACTATTGGCTAAAGGCCCGCTAACGGTTTGCGGCACAGCGGAAATTAAGCGAACTTTCTGCGTCCAGTCCTCGCCTTTCAGGCCATTACCGCGACTGATTGCTTTGTTCAGTTTCCCGTCCCGATAAACCAGGGTTACCGCAACGCCATCAACTTTTGGCTGAACCCAAAGATCGCTACGTTCGCGCATCCACAGACTTAATGCGTTTTTATCCGCCATTTTGCGTACACCCGTATGGGCAACCGGATGCATAACCGCACCGTTTAAAGGCGGCATCATAGCGTCGCGAGTCTCGTTCCCAAAACAGCGTTGCCACTGCGTGAGACGGGCGCTTAACTGATCGTAAACACCGTCTTCCACCTCACTTTTCCCTTCCTTCCAGTAGTCATCGTCCCACTGTTTTATTTGCTGTTGCAGGCGGGAAATTTCTTCCTGTGCTCTGGCTGGCGACCAGGCCGGACAGACCGCCCACACAGATGATTGCCAGCACAAGATACCTATTAATATCGCCATCCATACTTTCATCATCACCTCCGCTGTAGATAGTCAGGCAGATATACAACGTGATGAAAGCAAAGCCGAGTGGCAAAAACGGAGTCTGCGAGGACGCTTCCTGAGAATCGTCTTTATTGCAGTGAATCACAGGCAAATGCGGAAGCAGCTACGCAAAACGCAACAACTTTGCGCAAAAAGTGTGAGCAAGGGCTACGTCACATGGCCGCGCCGTGTATAATAAGCTCGTATGTAGGCTTTATTTCGCTAATCACATACGAAAGATACTCATGGCTCAAGGCACGCTTTATATTGTTTCTGCCCCCAGTGGCGCGGGTAAATCCAGCCTGATTCAGGCTTTATTAAAAACCCAACCGTTGTATGACACCCAGGTTTCTGTTTCACACACCACACGCCAACCGCGTCCTGGTGAAGTCCACGGTGAACATTATTTCTTTGTTAATCATGATGAATTTAAAGAAATGATTAGCAGAGATGCGTTCCTCGAACACGCAGAAGTTTTTGGTAATTACTATGGCACTTCGCGTGAGGCCATTGAGCAAGTACTGGCGACCGGTGTCGATGTTTTTCTCGATATCGACTGGCAGGGCGCGCAGCAAATTCGCCAGAAGATGCCGCACGCGCGGAGTATCTTTATTTTACCGCCGTCCAAAATTGAACTGGACCGCCGTCTACGCGGTCGCGGTCAGGACAGCGAAGAGGTCATTGCAAAGCGTATGGCGCAAGCTGTTGCAGAAATGAGCCATTACGCCGAATATGATTATCTGATTGTGAATGATGACTTCGATACCGCGTTGACCGATTTGAAGACCATTATTCGCGCCGAACGTCTGCGCATGAGCCGCCAAAAGCAGCGTCATGACGCTTTAATCAGCAAATTGTTGGCAGACTGAACCTGATTTCAGTATCATGCCCAGTCATTTCTTCACCTGTGGAGCTTTTTAAGTATGGCACGCGTAACTGTTCAGGACGCTGTAGAGAAAATTGGTAACCGTTTTGACCTGGTACTGGTCGCCGCGCGTCGCGCTCGTCAGATGCAGGTAGGCGGAAAGGATCCGCTGGTACCGGAAGAAAACGATAAAACCACTGTAATCGCGCTGCGCGAAATCGAAGAAGGTCTGATCAACAACCAGATCCTCGACGTTCGCGAACGCCAGGAACAGCAAGAGCAGGAAGCCGCTGAATTACAAGCCGTTACCGCTATTGCTGAAGGTCGTCGTTAATCACAAAGCGGGTCGCCCTTGTATCTGTTTGAAAGCCTGAATCAACTGATTCAAACCTACCTGCCGGAAGACCAAATCAAGCGTCTGCGGCAGGCGTATCTCGTTGCACGTGATGCTCACGAGGGGCAAACACGTTCAAGCGGTGAACCCTATATCACGCACCCGGTGGCGGTTGCCTGCATTCTGGCCGAGATGAAACTCGACTATGAAACGCTGATGGCGGCGCTGCTGCATGATGTGATTGAAGATACACCCGCCACCTACCAGGACATGGAACAGCTTTTTGGTAAAAGCGTCGCCGAGCTGGTAGAGGGGGTGTCGAAACTTGATAAGCTCAAGTTCCGCGATAAGAAAGAGGCGCAGGCCGAAAACTTTCGCAAGATGATTATGGCGATGGTGCAGGATATCCGCGTCATCCTCATCAAACTTGCCGACCGTACCCACAACATGCGCACGCTGGGCTCACTTCGCCCGGACAAACGTCGCCGCATCGCCCGTGAAACCCTCGAAATTTACAGCCCGCTGGCACACCGTTTAGGTATCCACCACATTAAAACCGAACTCGAAGAGCTGGGTTTTGAGGCGCTGTATCCCAACCGTTATCGCGTAATCAAAGAAGTGGTGAAAGCCGCGCGCGGCAACCGTAAAGAGATGATCCAGAAGATTCTTTCTGAAATCGAAGGGCGTTTGCAGGAAGCGGGAATACCGTGCCGCGTCAGTGGTCGCGAGAAGCATCTTTATTCGATTTACTGCAAAATGGTGCTCAAAGAGCAGCGTTTTCACTCAATCATGGACATCTACGCCTTCCGCGTGATCGTCAATGATTCTGACACCTGTTATCGCGTGCTGGGCCAGATGCACAGCCTGTACAAGCCGCGTCCGGGCCGCGTGAAAGACTATATCGCCATTCCAAAAGCGAACGGCTATCAGTCTTTGCACACCTCGATGATTGGCCCGCACGGCGTGCCGGTTGAGGTCCAGATCCGTACCGAAGATATGGATCAGATGGCAGAGATGGGTGTTGCCGCGCACTGGGCTTATAAAGAGCACGGCGAAACCAGTACTACCGCACAAATCCGCGCCCAGCGCTGGATGCAAAGCCTGCTGGAGCTGCAACAGAGCGCCGGTAGTTCGTTTGAATTTATCGAGAGCGTTAAATCCGATCTCTTCCCGGATGAGATTTACGTTTTCACACCGGAAGGGCGCATTGTCGAGCTGCCTGCCGGTGCAACGCCCGTCGACTTCGCTTATGCAGTGCATACCGATATCGGTCATGCCTGCGTGGGCGCACGCGTTGACCGCCAGCCTTACCCGCTGTCGCAGCCGCTTACCAGCGGTCAAACCGTTGAAATCATTCCCGCTCCGGGCGCTCGCCCGAATGCCGCGTGGCTGAACTTTGTCGTCAGCTCGAAAGCGCGCGCCAAAATTCGTCAGTTGCTGAAAAACCTCAAGCGTGATGATTCTGTTAGTCTGGGCCGTCGTCTGCTCAACCATGCTTTGGGTGGTAGCCGTAAGCTGAATGAAATCCCGCAGGAAAATATTCAGCGCGAGCTGGATCGCATGAAGCTGGCAACGCTTGACGATCTGCTGGCAGAAATCGGCCTTGGTAACGCAATGAGCGTGGTGGTCGCGAAAAATCTGCAACATGGGGACGCCTCCATTCCACCGGCAACCCAAAGTCACGGACATCTGCCCATTAAAGGTGCCGATGGCGTGCTGATCACCTTTGCGAAATGCTGCCGCCCTATTCCTGGCGACCCGATTATCGCCCACGTCAGCCCCGGTAAAGGTCTGGTGATCCACCATGAATCCTGCCGTAACATCCGTGGCTACCAGAAAGAGCCAGAGAAGTTTATGGCTGTGGAATGGGATAAAGAGACGGCGCAGGAGTTCATCACCGAAATCAAGGTGGAGATGTTCAATCATCAGGGTGCGCTGGCAAACCTGACGGCGGCAATTAACACCACGACTTCGAATATTCAAAGTTTGAATACGGAAGAGAAAGATGGTCGCGTCTACAGCGCCTTTATTCGTCTGACCGCCCGTGACCGTGTGCATCTGGCGAATATCATGCGCAAAATCCGCGTGATGCCAGACGTGATTAAAGTCACCCGAAACCGAAATTAATGTTTTATGAACCCAACACGTTATGCACGTATCTGCGAAATGCTCGCCAGGCGGCAGCCTGATCTGACCGTCTGCATGGAGCAGGTCCACAAACCTCATAACGTTTCTGCGATTATTCGTACCGCAGATGCCGTTGGCGTACATGAAGTTCACGCCGTCTGGCCTGGTAGCCGCATGCGCACCATGGCTTCGGCAGCGGCGGGTAGTAACAGCTGGGTACAGGTGAAAACACACCGCACCATTGGCGATGCCGTCGCTCATCTCAAAGGCCAGGGCATGCAGATTCTGGCAACCCATCTTTCTGATAACGCTGTCGATTTCCGCGAAATTGATTACACTCGCCCGACCTGTATTTTGATGGGACAGGAGAAAACAGGCATCACGCAGGAAGCGTTGGCCCTGGCGGATCGGGACATCATCATTCCGATGATTGGCATGGTGCAATCGCTGAATGTTTCCGTTGCCTCAGCCCTCATTCTTTACGAAGCCCAGCGCCAGCGGCAAAATGCGGGCATGTACCTGCGTGAAAACAGCATGTTGCCGGAAGCAGAGCAACAACGCCTGTTGTTTGAAGGCGGCTATCCGGTGCTGGCGAAAGTCGCAAAACGCAAAGGCCTGCCTTACCCCCACGTCAATCAGCAGGGCGAAATTGAAGCTGATGCCGACTGGTGGGCTACCATGCAGGCTGCAGGATAAGTGCCATGAAAGGTCGCCTGTTAGATGCTGTCCCGCTCAGTTCCCTAACGGGCGTTGGCGCAGCGCTTAGTAACAAGCTGGCGAAAATCAACCTGCATACCGTGCAGGATCTACTCTTACACCTTCCCCTGCGCTACGAAGATCGCACCCATCTCTACCCCATCGGAGAACTACTACCGGGCGTTTATGCCACGGTGGAAGGCGAAGTGCTGAACTGCAATATCTCCTTCGGCGGTCGGCGGATGATGACCTGCCAGATCAGCGACGGTTCCGGCATTCTCACCATGCGCTTTTTCAACTTCAACGCGGCAATGAAAAATAGCCTGGCGACGGGCCGCCGCGTGCTGGCCTATGGAGAAGCAAAGCGCGGTAAATATGGCGCGGAGATGATCCACCCGGAATACCGCGTGCAGGGCGATCTCAGCACGCCAGAATTACAGGAAACGCTCACGCCGGTTTATCCAACAACGGAAGGCGTAAAGCAGGCCACGCTGCGTAAATTAACCGACCAGGCGCTGGATCTGCTCGACACCTGCGCCATTGAAGAACTCCTGCCGCCGGAACTGTCACAAGGAATGATGACGCTACCGGAAGCGTTGCGCACTTTGCACCGCCCGCCGCCGACGCTACAGCTTAGCGATCTGGAAACCGGGCAGCATCCGGCGCAACGTCGTCTGATTCTGGAAGAACTGCTGGCGCACAACCTCAGCATGTTAGCCTTACGTGCCGGAGCACAGCGTTTTCATGCCCAGCCGCTGAGCGCCAATGACACGCTGAAAAATAAACTCCTCGCCGCCTTACCGTTCAAGCCAACGGGCGCACAGGCACGCGTAGCGGCGGAGATCGAGCGCGATATGGCGCTGGATGTGCCGATGATGCGCCTGGTACAGGGCGATGTAGGTTCCGGTAAAACGCTGGTCGCCGCCCTCGCCGCGCTGCGTGCGATTGCCCACGGCAAACAGGTAGCATTGATGGCACCAACCGAATTACTCGCCGAGCAGCACGCCAATAACTTCCGCAACTGGTTTGCACCGCTCGGTATCGAAGTGGGCTGGCTCGCCGGTAGGCAGAAAGGTAAAGCGCGGCTGGCACAGCAGGAAGCCATCGCCAGCGGTCAGGTGCAGATGATTGTCGGAACACACGCCATCTTCCAGGAACAGGTGCAGTTTAACGGTCTGGCGCTGGTGATTATCGACGAACAGCATCGTTTTGGCGTGCATCAGCGTCTGGCATTGTGGGAGAAAGGCCAGCAGCAGGGCTTCCATCCGCATCAGTTGATCATGACCGCCACGCCCATCCCCCGCACGCTGGCGATGACTGCGTATGCTGATCTCGATACCTCGGTGATAGATGAGCTGCCGCCAGGCCGCACGCCAGTGACTACGGTCGCTATTCCTGATACCCGCCGTACCGACATCATTGACCGCGTGCACCACGCCTGCATAACTGAAGGTCGTCAGGCATACTGGGTTTGTACGTTGATTGAAGAGTCGGAATTGCTGGAAGCGCAGGCGGCGGAAGCAACCTGGGAAGAGTTGAAACTGGCGTTGCCGGAACTGAACGTCGCCCTGGTACACGGGCGGATGAAACCTGCCGATAAACAGGCGGTGATGGCGTCGTTTAAACAAGGTGAACTACACCTGCTGGTTGCCACTACCGTTATTGAAGTCGGTGTTGATGTGCCTAACGCCAGTCTGATGATTATCGAAAACCCTGAGCGTCTGGGTCTGGCGCAGTTACACCAGCTGCGCGGGCGCGTAGGTCGTGGCGCGGTGGCTTCTCACTGCGTGCTGCTCTACAAAACGCCGCTTTCTAAAACGGCGCAAATTCGCCTGCAAGTGCTGCGCGACAGCAACGACGGTTTTGTGATTGCACAGAAAGACTTAGAGATTCGCGGCCCTGGCGAATTGTTAGGCACGCGTCAGACGGGTAATGCTGAATTTAAAGTGGCGGATTTACTGCGCGATCAGGCGATGATCCCGGAAGTTCAGCGCCTGGCGCGACATATTCACGAACGTTACCCACAACAGGCAAAAGCCCTGATAGAACGCTGGATGCCGGAGACGGAACGTTACTCGAATGCGTAAAAGGCGGCAGTGAGAAGACCGCCATTTCAGGTTACCCTACCTTCCTGCCGGATGCGATTCATCACCCTACAAATTCAATAAATTATGAATCAATACGCAGGCTTGATAAGCGAAGCGTATCAGGCATTTGTCTTTGTTGCGGCGGCACTTCTACCGCCGCTTCATCGGTTAACCGGCAAAAATCGGCAACATCAAATACAACTTAATTACCAGCGCATTGACGATATCGATAAAGAACGCACCGACCATCGGCACCACCAAAAACGCCATGTGCGACGGGCCAAAGCGTTCAGTGATCGCCTGCATGTTAGCGATTGCCGTTGGTGTCGCGCCAAGGCCAAAGCCACAGTGACCCGCAGCCAGCACTGCCGCATCGTAGTTTTTGCCCATCATGCGCCAGGTAACGAAGATGGCATACAACGCCATGAAGATGGTCTGTACCACCAGAATCGCCAGCATCGGCAGCGCCAGCGAAGCCAGCTCCCACAGTTTCAGCCCCATCAGCGCCATCGCCAGGAACAACGACAGGCTTACGTTACCCAGCACGGATACCGCTCGCTCAAAGACGCGGTAAAAGCCCATCATTGACAGACCGTTGCTCAGAATCACGCCAACAAACAGTACACAGACGAAGGTCGGCAGTTCAAAAGCAGTGCCAGCCAAAAGTTGCGCAACAATTTTCCCCACCGTCAGGCAGATAGCAATCAGCGCGATAGTTTCAATCAGCACCAGCGAGGTGATCATGCGGCCCACATCCGGCTTTTCGAACGCAGTCGGAACTTCCTGGTCATCCGGAATACCGTTCGGTGTGGTGGAGTGTTTCACCAGATAGCGCGCCACCGGACCGCCAATCAAGCCGCCCAGCACCAAACCGAACGTTGCACAGGCCATCGCCACTTCTGTCGCATTGGTGAAGCCATAACGTTCAATGAACAATTTACTCCATGCAGCTCCCGTACCGTGACCGCCGGAAAGCGTAATAGAACCGGCCAACAGCCCCATCAGCGGATCAAGCCCTAACAGGCTAGCCATACCAATGCCAATGGCATTTTGCATCACCAACAGGCCAACAACCACAATCAAGAAGATGCCAACCACACGCCCACCGGCACGCAAACTGGCAATGTTGGCGTTCAGGCCAATGGTGGCGAAGAAAGCCAGCATCAACGGATCGCGCAGGGACATATCAAAGTTGACTTCCCAGCCCATGCTTTTTTTCAGTACTAGTAGCGCCAGCGCCACCGACAAACCACCCGCAACAGGTTCCGGTATGGTGTATTTCTTCAAAAAGGAGACGGAATGGACCAACTTGCGCCCGAGCAGCAACGTCAGCGTTGCGGCAACAAGCGTTGCTAAAGTATCGAGATGAAACATAGTTACTCCTTTGTATCCGCATCACTCTTTCATACTCGTCATACTTCATCGCGCATTTGCAGTAAGGCGAAATATGACGAGTATCGAGTCATGCTTTCCTGGTTCGAATTCTTCGCTGAAAATAGAAAAATGGCATGGATTTTAAGCAGAAAACAACTAAAAGTTATATAAAAAAGTACATTTATCTCATTTAAATATTTAGATGAGGATGTGGCAAACGTTTGCTTTTCTCTTTCGGTCAGCTAAAATGCCCGCTTTGCTACCACGGGATTGTTTTCGATGTCTGTTTCCACCCTCGAGTCAGAAAATGCGCAACCGGTTGCGCAGACTCAAAACAGCGAACTGATTTACCGTCTTGAAGATCGTCCGCCGCTTCCTCAAACCCTGTTTGCCGCCTGTCAGCATTTGCTGGCGATGTTCGTTGCGGTGATCACGCCAGCGCTATTAATCTGCCAGGCGCTGGGTTTACCGGCACAAGACACGCAACACATTATTAGTATGTCGCTGTTTGCCTCCGGTGTGGCATCGATTATTCAAATTAAGGCCTGGGGTCCGGTTGGCTCCGGGTTGTTGTCTATTCAGGGCACCAGCTTCAACTTTGTTGCTCCGCTGATTATGGGCGGCACAGCGCTGAAGACCGGTGGTGCTGATGTTCCTACCATGATGGCGGCTTTGTTCGGCACGTTGATGCTGGCAAGTTGCACCGAGATGGTGATCTCCCGCGTTCTGCATCTGGCGCGCCGCATTATTACGCCGCTGGTTTCTGGCGTTGTGGTGATGATTATCGGCCTGTCGCTAATTCAGGTTGGGTTAACGTCCATTGGCGGCGGTTACGCAGCCATGAGCGATAACACCTTCGGCGCACCGAAAAATCTGCTGCTGGCAGGCGTGGTCTTAGCCTTAATTATCCTGCTTAACCGTCAACGTAACCCTTACTTACGCGTGGCCTCACTGGTGATTGCGATGGCGGCCGGATATGCGCTGGCGTGGTTTATGGGCATGTTGCCAGAAAGCAACGAACCTATGACGCAAGAACTGATTATGGTGCCAACGCCGCTCTATTACGGTCTTGGCATTGAATGGAGTCTGCTGCTGCCGCTGATGCTGGTCTTTATGATCACTTCGCTGGAAACCATTGGCGATATCACGGCGACCTCTGACGTTTCCGAACAGCCAGTGTCCGGTCCGCTGTACATGAAACGCCTGAAAGGCGGCGTACTGGCAAACGGCCTGAACTCGTTTGTCTCGGCGGTATTTAATACCTTCCCGAACTCCTGCTTCGGGCAGAACAACGGGGTGATCCAGTTAACCGGTGTTGCCAGCCGCTATGTCGGTTTTGTCGTCGCGCTGATGTTGATCGTGCTGGGTCTGTTCCCGGCAGTGAGCGGTTTTGTACAACACATTCCAGAACCGGTTCTGGGCGGCGCAACGCTTGTAATGTTTGGCACCATCGCCGCCTCCGGTGTGCGTATCGTTTCTCGTGAGCCGCTGAACCGCCGGGCGATTCTGATTATCGCGCTGTCGCTGGCGGTCGGTCTGGGCGTGTCTCAGCAGCCGCTGATTTTGCAGTTTGCCCCTGAATGGCTGAAAAACCTGCTCTCCTCCGGGATCGCCGCGGGCGGTATTACTGCCATCGTGCTGAATCTGATTTTCCCACCAGAAAAACAGTAATTCACTGGCGGCGGTAAGATAATTACCGCCGCAGTCTCACCTCTTTAACCATTCCCGCCTTGAGGATTGCGCGTAAATCGTGCATAACTCCCTTATGTGCATTTCACGGGATGGAAGACCATGAAATTTATTGGGAAGCTGCTTCTCTACATTTTCATCGCTCTGTTAGTGGTGATCGCTAGCCTCTATTTTCTTCTGCAAACCCGCTGGGGAGCAGAACATATCAGCGCATGGGTTTCCGAGAATAGCGACTATCATCTGGCCTTCGGGGCGATGGATCACCGTTTTTCCGCGCCATCTCATATCGTGCTGGAGAACGTCACGTTTGGCCGTGATGGCCAGCCCGCGACCCTGGTAGCAAAAAGTGTCGACATTGCGCTAAGCAGTCGGCAACTGACCGAACCACGCCATGTCGATACCATCCTGCTGGAAAACGGGACGCTGAATCTCACCGACCAGACCGCGCCGCTACCGTTCAAAGCCGATCGTCTGCAACTGCGTGATATGGCGTTTAATAGCCCGAATAGCGAATGGAAACTGAGCGCGCAGCGGGTAAATGGCGGCGTAGTTCCGTGGTCACCAAAAGCCGGTAAAGTGCTGGGTACGAAGGCGCAGATTCAGTTTAGTGCCGGATCGCTTTCGCTCAATGATGTTCCTGCCACCAATGTACTGATTGAAGGCAGTATTGATAACGATCGCGTTACGCTGACTAACCTGGGTGCCGACATCGCCCGCGGGACATTAACCGGAAACGCGCAGCGTAACGCCGACGGCAGCTGGCAAGTGGAAAACCTGCGCATGGCGGATATACGTCTACAAAGCGAAAAATCGCTAACCGACTTCTTTGCGCCATTACGCTCTGTCCCGTCGTTGCAGATTGGTCGCCTGGAAGTGATCGATGCTCGTTTGCAAGGTCCGGACTGGGCGGTGACCGACCTCGATCTCAGCTTGCGCAACATGACCTTCAGTAAAGATGACTGGCAGACACAGGAAGGTAAACTGTCGATGAACGCCAGCGAGTTTATTTATGGCTCGCTGCATTTATTTGATCCGATTATAAACGCGGAATTTTCCCCGCAGGGCGTAGCACTGCGCCAGTTCACCAGCCGCTGGGAAGGGGGCATGGTCAGAACGTCAGGGAACTGGTTGCGTGACGGGAAAATGTTGATCCTTGATGATGCGGCAATTGCCGGACTGGAATATACCTTGCCAAAAAACTGGCAACAGTTGTGGATGGAAACGACACCCGGTTGGTTAAACAACCTGCAACTGAAGAGATTTAGCGCCAGCCGCAATCTGATCATTGATATCGACCCTGACTTCCCGTGGCAGCTCACCGCGCTCGATGGTTACGGTGCCAACCTGACGCTGGTTACCGATCATAAATGGGGCGTCTGGAGTGGCTCGGCGAATCTGAATGCCGCCGCCGCAACGTTTAATCGTGTTGATGTCCGTCGTCCGTCGCTGGCGCTGACCGCCAACAGCAGCACGGTGAATATCAGCGAACTGAGTGCATTTACTGAAAAAGGCATTCTGGAAGCCACCGCCAGTGTTTCACAAACGCCACAACGTCAGACCCATATCAGCCTGAATGGACGCGGTGTGCCGGTGAATATTTTGCAACAGTGGGGATGGCCTGAATTACCGTTGACTGGCGACGGCAATATTCAGCTTACCGCCAGTGGCGATATTCAGGCCAATGTCCCGCTGAAACCTACGGTTAGCGGGCAATTGCATGCCGTGAACGCCGCAAAGCAGCAAGTGACTCAAACCATGAATGCGGGCGTAGTTTCCAGTGGTGAAGTTACGTCGACGGAGTAGGTGCAGTAAAAATAAGGACGCTAGCGGATATCAGCGCTAGCGTTCCCCGTTATTAGCGCAAAATTCCATACTCACTGCACAATAACCATTTCACCGGTTCATCTTCTTCTATCGCCGGAAAACGTCCTCCCGGCTCAAGAAAATAGTTATCGTGTTGGTCATCATTTACCATCGAGATTTCCCAGCCGAGAACAAACGCTTTTTCCGCCCAGAAGCGATGATACAGACGCGGCGGCAGGCAAATGCCCTGCCCCGGTTTTAGCACCAGCGTTTCACCAGGTTTCATGGTACGCCGCTGACCATCAACACTCACGGTAATGACTCGTTGATCATCACAGAGATTGGCTTCGTTGGCCCAGGCCAACTGCATGCATAAGTCTCCACCGCCCCGATTGAGGATATCTTCCATTTTGTGGGTGTGAAAATGCCAGGGAGTTTGCTGATCTTGTTGGATCTGCAACATTTTCTCAGCATACGGTTTTGGATATGCCGCCGCCCCCAGCGCGCCGTTGCGCATCGTTAGCAGTGTTAGTCCCGTTTGGTTGAAATCACCACGACCAAAATCGGTGATATCCCAACCGAGCTGTAAGTCGACCACTTCTTGCCAGTTATCCCGTTCCAGCTGCAGCCAGTCATCCACCGTAAAATAGGCGAACTCTGGCAAACAAACGCGGAAGGTCTGCGCAATGGCATGTGCTTTATCAATAACATAATTAATTTGTGAACGTTTCATTGGCTTCTCCGTTGCGCATAGCAAGCCAGGCAGCGCCACGCATTCCGCTACTGTCGCCGTGCTGTGCTTTTACAATGGGAGTGGTGAATTGATCGGTGAAAACCAGTGGAGCGACTTCTGCGTTCAGATCGGTGATAAGCAGTTCCACATTCGAAAGCCCGCCGCCGATCACAATCACGCCAGGGTCAACAACGTTAACGATGGTTGCCAGCATGCGGGCAAGCTGTTGGCGAAAACGTGCCACCTGCTGCATGGCACAAGCATCACCACGTTGTGCCAGGGTGACAATCGCCGCAGGAGTGAGCAAGTTACCAGTCATCTGTTGATAGCGTTCACTAAAACCGCTGCCGGAAACAAACGACTCCACGCAGTTGTGTTTGCCGCAATAGCAACTGACTGATGGACCATCTTCCTGCTCCGTATAGCCTGGCAACGTGATATGACCGCATTCGGCAGCATTTCCCCAGGCCCCTATAAACGGTCGTTGCTTGATGGCAATGCCACCGCCGCAGCCCGTACCAAGCGTAATACCAAATACCACGTCATAATCTTGCCCGGCACCGTCGCAAGCTTCTGATAGCGCGAAACAGTTACCATCATTGGCTATCACCACCGGTTGCCCAAGCAATTGCTGCAAATCAGCCTGTAACGCATGACCGTTAATCACCTGAATATTCGCGTTTTTAATCAGGCCAGTGAGTGGCGAGATACTGCCGGGTAAGGCGATCCCTGTCAGCATCGGTCGTTGAACGTCCCGCCTAATCTGCTCGATAAGCGCCACAACGCATGAGACAAATTGTTGATATGTCGACTTTTGCGTCGGGCAGCGGTAACGGCGAATCTCCCAGCCATGCGCATCCATGACGACGGCGGCGATTTTGGTCCCACCAATATCCAACCCCAGATAGTGCATATCTCGTTCCTTGTTGCGTAAAAGGCGGGTCACCCCGCCCTTCTGGCTTAGTACAGTGATGCTTTACCGAGCGAACCGAACAGTTTCATTTTGTGGCGAATGACTTCCCGCGCCGCGTTAATCGCATCCGGATAGATGACGTTCGGGTCCCACCAGCTCTCTTTAGCGAGAATTTCACGCACTTTCTGGAAATAGGCGTATTTCATATCGCTGGAGATATTGATTTTGCCGACGCCGAGCGTAACTGATTCAGCAATCTCCGCGTCCGGGTTTGCCGAACCACCGTGTAGCACCAGCGGAATATCAATACGTCCGGCAATGTCGCGCAAAATGTCCATTTGCAGCTTCGGCTGCATCCCTTTTGGATAGATGCCATGTGCTGTACCAATCGCCACAGCCAGAGTGTCGGCACCTGTACGAGCAATAAAATCGGCGGCCTGCGCCGGATCTGTGTAGGTCACTTGTGAAACACCACCTTCTACCGACGTTCCTGTTTGTCCGATGGTTCCCAGTTCACCCTCAACCGACACTCCAACCGCGTGAGCGAGGCGAACCACTTCTGCGGTCAGCGCCACGTTTTCTTCATACGGCAGCAGCGAACCGTCGACCATTACTGAGGTAAATCCGCAGCGAATCGCACGCAAAACATGCTCTACAGAGGCACCATGATCGAGGTGCAGTACAAACGGGACCGGACTACGCTGGGTAATTTCGCGAACGTGAGCGAAAAAGGCATCGCCCACAAAATCATGTTCGCTGGGATGGATGGCAATAATCGCCGGAGTATTTGTCGCTTCTGCTTCATCCACGACTGCGCGAAGGAAACAGTTATCCGCCACATTAAATGCGCCAATGGCAAAGCCGTGCTGGCGGGTAGGTTGCAGTAATTCTTTCATCGAAACTAACATGTTAAATCTCCAGTTTCAGCGTGTAGTCCGCCCTGCCGGTGCGTTATTGCACTGGCATAAAGGCCATGACAGAAAATGAATCAGGCTTTGCCGATAGAGCCGCTCGCCTGTAAATACGGTGTAATCGCTTCTTCGAAGGCCAGTTCCATAGCTTTCAGCGCGTCCACCAGTTCAATGGATATATCGTGACAGAGGGTATGCAGGAGCGCGGATTTCCCCCGTTCAAAAATGGCCGCCCCCACGTTGATTTTTGCTACCCCCAGCGTCGTACAGAGCTGGAGCTGATCGAACGGCGTACCGCTACCGCCATGTAATGCCAGAGGCACGCTCGAGCAGTGGAAAATCTCCGCCAGACGCTGAAAATCAATAGCAGGTACAACACCAGGCGCGTACATGCCGTGCGCCGTGCCTACCGAGACGGCCAGTAGATCAATGCCTGTCTGCGCGATAAACGGTTCCACATCAGTGGGTTGCGTCATCAGGTCTGCATTGGCGGCCTGGTCGTAACGCGGCGCATCTGCCAGATGGCCCAGTTCGCCTTCCACGCAGAGCTGCACGCTGGCGGCGAGTTCCACCACCGCCCTGGTCTGGCGCACGTTTTCCTCCAGGGGAAAAGCAGAAGCATCAATCATTAATCCGCTGAAACCAGCACGAAACGCCTGACGAATACAGTCCGGATTTTTGCCATGATCAAGCGCCAGAGCGACCGGTACTGAGGCAGATTCCGCGAGCGTTTTAACCACTGCCGCCGCGACGGGTGCTGGAAAATGCGCCAGATGCCCCTGATAGAGATTGAGAATGATCGGAGCGCGATTCTTCTCCGCCACGCGGATAGCTGCGTGAGCACTTTCCAGATTCATACAGTTGATCGCCAGTAAGGCGTAATGTTCATGCCAGGCTTTCATCACCATACTTTTCATATCGGCAAACATAGGGCCTCCGGTTATTCGAGGGTGAAAGTGATCTCTTCATCTTTCAGCTTTTGATCGCTCAGTTCGTCAAACTCTTCGTCGCGTTCCGTTACCGGTTTCTTCCAGAGTGAAAGCATCACGCCACAAATCACCGTGCCTATACCCAGCGCCAGGCAAAACAGCAGAGGATGGGTGAACAGAGGCACAACAAACATGCCGCCATGCGGAACCGGACTCTCCACGCCCCACACCATGATTAAGCCGCCCGCAACCGCCGATGCCACCACACAAGATCCCACTACTCGCAGCAGGTCACGCGCGGCGATCGGAATGACTCCTTCAGTGATCATGCAGATCCCCATCGGAAACGCGGCTTTCAGCGCCTCGCGCTCCGCACGGGTGTATTTATGGCGTGTCAGTAAGAACGAAAGTGTGATGCCAAACGGAGGGATGATTGAGCCGACAAATTTCACGGCTTCTGGTCCGTAGACGCCACTGACCAGCAAGCCATCGGAAAACAGCGACATGGTTTTGTTGACCGGACCACCGAAATCGAAGGTTGCCATCGCGCCAAGTATGGCCCCCATCAGGAAGCGCGATCCGCCCTGCATCGACTCGAGCAAATGAATCAGTGCTTCTTGTAACCAGGCGATGGGTTTACCAATCAGCGTCATCATTAACAGCCCACCGATAATGGTGCTTAATACCGGCAACACCATGATTGGCATGAGTCCTTGCATCGACTGCGGCAGG
>ERZ837380.1575-NODE-1575-length-27869-cov-5.456928_pt1 | contig 27869 bp, 16 predicted proteins | sample MGYA00519685_ERZ837380 | MGnify/ENA primary metagenome ERZ837380 (study PRJEB31850, sample SAMEA3708817) | human gut metagenome | biome: human gut; feature: human-associated habitat; material: faeces | place: China | collected 2014 ...
ACGAAAAGGGCATCCGCATCATCGGCGATATCCCCATCTATGTGGCACTGGATTCCGCCGATGCATGGGCGAACCCGGGGCTGTTCCAGCTGGATCAAGAAAATCTGCCCACAGCGGTGGCGGGTGTTCCCCCGGATGGATTTTCACCCACCGGTCAGCTCTGGGGCAATCCGCTCTACCGCTGGGAAGCCCACCGCAAAACCGGCTATCAGTGGTGGATCACTCGTCTGTGGTACTGCTTCGAGCTGTACGACGTGGTGCGCATCGACCACTTCCGCGGCTTCGATGAGTATTTCTCCATCCCCTACGGCAGTGAGACCGCGGTGGAGGGCCACTGGGAGAAAGGCCCCGGCATTGAGCTGTTCCGCGCCGTGGAGCAGGCGCTGGGCAAGCGGGAGATCATTGCAGAGGATCTTGGCTACATGAGCGATACCGTGCGCCAGCTGGTGCGGGACAGCGGCTTCCCCGGCATGAAAGTGCTGGAATTTGCCTTTGACTCCCGCGATACCGGCAGTGCCAGCGACTACCTGCCCCACAATTACCCGGTGAACAGCGTGGCCTATACCGGCACCCATGACAACGAGACGTTGGTATCGTGGTATCGGACCGTCACGGACGCCGAACGCGCCATGGTGCGGGATTATCTGTACGACTACGCCACCCCGGAGGAGCAGCTCTATAAGAGCATGATCGCGCTGATCTTGCGCAGCGCGGCAGCGACCTGCATCATCCCCATGCAGGACTGGCTGGGGCTGGACAACTCCGCCCGCATCAACAAACCCTCCACCGTGGGCCAGAACTGGCGCTGGCGGCTGAAAAAGACCCAGCTGAGCAAAAAGCTCCAAAAGGAGATCTGCCAGCTGACCACCCGCTACGGCCGGATGAACTGGGCGTAATCGTATAAAAATGCAAAACGGGGCTGTTGCGTGTGCAACGGCCCCGTTTTGCATTTGCCATACAGCATAGGTGACTGCTTTTTATATCCAGGATGGAACTTTTGCTTCTCTTAATACGTTTCGTAATCAAACTTTTTTCCGGTTCTGGGAGCGATACTCCGCGGGTGTGATGCCATACAGCCGCCGGAACGTTTTGAGGAAGCTGCTGTAATCCGGGAAGCCGCTCTCGGTGCAGGCGTTGAGGACGGAGACACCATCTTCCAGTGCCTTGCGGCAGTGCTGCATCCGCAGATGGGTCAGGTAGCTGTGGATGCTCTCCATGGTACACTCTTTAAACGCGCGGGAGAGGTGCTCCCGGCTGGCATAGAGCTCCTGGGCCAGCTTTACCGTGGTGAGGGTCGGGTCCTGATAGTGAGCTTGCAGGTAGGACACGGCACGCTGCACCAGAACGTTGGTGCTGCTGGGGGCCGTGGTCTGGCCGCTGCCGGTGGCCAGCGTGATGAGCAGCATCATCTCCGACACCTGGGCTTCAAAAACGATGTCACGCATCTGGGCTGGCAATTCCAGGCTCTGGGCCATCCGCACAAAAAGGCTCTGAAAATCCCACTTGTTGCAGACATCCGGGTCCAGCACGGTGATGCTGTGCATCCAGGCGGCGTTTTTCAGGTTTGCGTTGCGGCGGCAGGCCTGCCAGAGGGCGTCGTCGATCTGGATGACCAGACGGTCAGAGTGGTCGTTATCAATATTGAAGATGCCGGCGTGGTAGATCTGAGCAGGGAAGTAGATGAGCTCGCCGACATGCACCAGATAAACACTGCCGTCGATGGAGTAACGCACGGTGCTGCCGCCGATGGGCAGCACCAGCTCATGGTAGGGGTGGGAATGGACCACGGACTGGTCGTTTTTTTGGTTGGTATACCATGCCACCAGCAATCTTGTGTTGCGCAGCCCCATCCGTGCTTCCGCCTGTGTGAGGACATTATCGACATAATGCGTAACGCGCTCGATTTCCATAGCGATTCCACCTTTGTGAAAAATATCAGAAATGTGCTTTATCGTTGATTTTGGCTCTAGTATATCAGCTGATATCACAAATTGCAATATTTGAATCACAAAACCGCAAGAAAACGGATTGGAATTTTAGTATGATATGAGTGCAAGAAGACGACAAGAACAAAAATGACAAAACAGTGACAAAATTTTTGGTATATTTTACAAATGCAGCCGTCGTGTTTCGTGACGAACGGAAAGGAAGAGCTCATGCAGACTTCTAAAAATCATTTTGAAGCCAAAGTGATCTTTAACGATGAGACCATCCGCCGGATGTTCCGCACCGAGTTTTACACCTACGAGGGGATGCAGCGGCTGGTCTGGCTGGCCGTGGCATTTGCGCTGGTGATGCTGGCACTCTTCGTTCCCATCCCAACGGTGGTCAAGGTGCTCTGCCTGCTGGTGGGGTGCGCGATGTTCGCCATGCCGGATTTCCTGAGCCGGGTGGCGGCCGAGGGCGTCATCATGCAGCGGGGCGGGGCCGAGAGCACGGTCAGCTGCCGGATCAACGCAGGCGGCGTGGACGTGGAAAACGGTGCCCACATTCCGTTTGATAAGATCGACCGCCTGGTCGAGGACGACCAGTACTTCTACCTGTTCCAGAGCCGCCAGATGGCGGTGATGATCCCCAAAGGCAGCCTGCTGCCGGCGAACCCCGAGCGGTTTGCCAAGGTGCTTGCCAAAGAGACCGGCAAGGACTGGCAGCAGCCCAAGAGCCTGTGGGGCCTCAACCTGAAAGATCTGATCCAGATGGTGAAAGATCGGTTCCACCGCGGCGAGTCCTGACCGCTGCATTCCAAATTTGTTGTTTCACGGCCGACCGGCTGTGACGTGGTATACATACACAAGCAAGAAGAAGAAAGGAAATCCACTATGAAAATCTCTCGTAGACAGTTCGTTCAGGTCCTGGCAGTTGCAGGTGCTTCCGCCCTGCTCACCGCTTGCGGCGGCTCTTCCAACAACTCTGCAGCAGGCAGCACTGCTGCTTCCGGCGCGGCAGCTGCTGCAGGCGGCAGCTTCAACCTGAAGCTGGGCCACAACCTGGCTGAGGACCATGCTGTTCACATCCAGCTGACCAGCTTTGCGGAGCAGGTCAAGGAGAAGACCAACGGCACTGTCAACATCCAGATCATCCCCAACGGCACCCTGGGCAGCGAGTCTGATATGATCTCCCAGATCCAGGCCGGCGCTCTGGACATGGCTAAGGTCTCCGCTTCCACGCTGGGCAACTTCAGCGAGAAGTACAACGCTTTCTCCGTGCCTTATGTCTTCGACGATCAGGATCACTACTACACCTACATGGACAGCGATTCCGCACAGGCTGTCTTTGAGTCCACCGACGATCAGGGCTTCCGCGGCCTGACCTGGCTGGATTCCGGCGCTCGCTCTTTCTACACCAAGGCTACCGCCATCCGCACCCCGGCTGACCTGAAGGGCCTGAAGATCCGCACCATGGACAGCCAGATGGCAATCGACATGATGAACTGCCTGGGCGGCTCCGCTACCGTTATGGGCTACAGCGATATCTACACCGGTATGCAGCAGGGCGTTATCGATGGCGCTGAGAACAACGTCACCGCTCTGCGTGACCACGGCGACGTCACCAAGTACTACTGCTTCGACGAGCACACCCGCATCCCCGATATGGTCATCATCTCCTCCAACATCTGGAACCAGTTCTCTGACGATCAGAAGTCCGCTGTGATCGAGTGCGCCAAGGCTGCTACCGAGGAGTACAAGACCGCTTGGAAGAACTTCGAGGACGAGGTTCTGGACAAGGCTGTCAACCAGAACGGCGTCGAGCTGGTCAAGGACGTGGACATCGCGGCATTCCAGTCTGCTGTGCAGCCCATCTACGAGAACCTCAAGACCGCTAACCCCACCACCTATGCGGTCGTGGAAGAGATCCGCGCAATGGTCTGATCGGCCGCGGTTCCATTCTGATTCTTGCCTCCTAAAGGCCGCGGGCAGGGCGTTGAGTGCCTTTGCCCGTGGCCGCGCGGGAGGAACCAAGCTCAAGGAGATGATCTTGTGAAAAAACTGGATAAAATTCTGGATAACGTCATGCGTTTCCTCATGGCAGTTGCCATGTTTGCCCTGCTGGCAGGCGGCACCTGGCAGATCTTCACCCGCTGGATCCTGCGCAACCCCTCTACCGTTACGGATGAGTTCCTGCGCTACGTTCTGATCTGGGCTTCCATGATCGGTTCCGCATACTGCTTCTACAAAGACAAGCACCTGGCACTGGACCTGGTCAAGGGCCGTGCAAAGGGCGCGTTCAATGTCATTCTGAGCGTCTTCATCGAGGCTGCCATCGTCTTCTTCGTTGGCTATGTCTTCGTGTATGGCGGCTGGAAGCTGACCGCGAACGCTACCAACGTTTCCTCGGTCATGCGCATTCCCTTTAAGCTCCTGTATTCCATCCTGCCGATTTCCGGCATCTTCATCATTCTGGCCCGCGTGCTGAAGTACGTTCAGCTCTTCCTGGACAGTAAAGAAAAGAAAGGAGAAAACGCATAATGGTTGCACAGGCTACGTTACTGCTGTTCGGTTCCTTTTTCGTGATGTTGCTGGCTGGTGTGCCTATCTCTGCAGGCATCGGCATCGCATCCATCTTCACGGCCCTGTTCAGCATGGACCCCGCAATTTTCGCACTGACCGCGGCACAGCGCTGCTTCTCCGGCATTGACTCTTTCTCTCTGCTGGCTCTGCCGTTCTTCTCTTTGGGCGGCAACATCATGAACAAGGGCGGCATTGCAAAGCGCCTTGTCCGTCTGGCCCGTCTGGCCGTTGGTAAGATGCCTGGTTACCTGGCTGCCACCAACGTTCTGGCAAACATGTTCTTCGGCGCGGTTTCCGGTTCTTCCGTTGCAGCTACTTCCGCAATGGGCTCCATCATGGCTCCTCTGGAGCTGGATGAGGGTTACGACCCCAACTACTCCGCAGCCGTCAACATCTGCTCGGCTCCTACCGGCATCCTGATCCCCCCGTCTGGTCCGTTGATCCTGTACTCCATCACCGCTGGCGGCGTTTCCGTTGCTGCTCTGTTCATGGGCGGCTACCTGCCCGGCATCCTGATGGGTCTGTGTGTCGCTGGTCTGGCTGTGTTCATCGCGGTCAAGAAAGGCTATAAGTCCTCGGACGTCAAGGATCCCGATCCCGCCATCAAGATCATCATTGATGCAGTGCCCTCTCTGCTGGCCGTCATCATCGTCATGGGCGGCATCCTGGCAGGCTTCTTCACCGCGACCGAGGCCGGCGTTGTCCTGTGCCTGTACTGCGGCCTGCTCTCCATCCTCTACAGAGAGATGACCCTGAAGAGCTTCTACAACCTGCTGGCTGACACCATGGAGAGCAGCGCTACCATCCTGTTCCTGATCGCCGCTTCCTCCATCATGTCTTACGTCATGAGCTACTCCGGCATCCCGGCTGCGATCAGCAACGCCCTGATGAGCGTTTCCAGCAACCGTTATGTCATCCTGCTGATCATGAACGTCTTCCTGCTGGTCATGGGCATGTTCCTGGACCTGACTCCTGCCGTTCTGATCTTCACCCCGATCTTCCTGCCCATCACCCGCAGCATCGGCATGAGCGATGTCCAGTTCGGCATCATGCTCATCATGAACCTGGGTATCGGCTCCGTCACTCCTCCCGTCGGCTCCTGCCTGTTCGTTGGCTGCGGCGTCGGCAAGGTCAAGATCGAGGGCGTTACCAAGTACATCGTGCCTCTGTTCGCCGCCATGGTCGTGGCACTGTTCCTGGTCACCTTTATCCCGGCCATCGCTCTGGTCGTGCCTTATCTGTGCGGCCTCGTCCCCAGCCTGGGCTGGACCATGTGAGATTGACTGCTCTGGGTTGAGCAACTGAATGTTTGCCCCCGTTTCTCTGAAGATAAGCTGCATCTGAGGGGGAATGGGGGCTTTTTGTATCCGAAACCACACCCCACAAAAACAAATGAGGAACTGCATTATGGAAATCTGCTCCCGTTTTACCGGCATGGAGCGCAAGGACGGCGCTTTCCTGCTGCACACCGACAACGCGGATGTCAAGGTCTGCTTCGTGACCGACGAGATCGTCCGTGTCCGCGCCAGCTTTGACCACGAGCTGGCCGAGGAATCCTACATCCTGATGACCACCGCTTGGGAAGACCGTATGGACGACCTGTTCAAGGGCGAGCGCACCCGCGTGGAGCCTTTTGCGGCTGAGGTCACCGAGGACGACAAGACCATCACGTTTGCCACCGGCAAGGTGACTCTGGTGGTCGAGAAAGATCCCATCAATTTCAAGCTGCTGTCCGCTGACGGCTCGGAGCTGTACAGCACCCTGCCCGGCAACCCCTTCGTCAAGGACTCCAACAACCGCGTTGTGGCTTACAGCCGGATGAAAGAGGACGACTGCTTCTACGGCTTTGGCGAGAAGACCGGCGAGCTGGACAAGAACAAGACGTTCCAGCGTGAGCGTGCTACCGACGCCATGGGCTACGATGCCGAGAAGATGGATACCCTCTACAAGCACATCCCCTTCTACATCCGTCTGGACCGTGACACCAAAAAGGCTGTCGGCGTGTTCTACCACAACTTCTACGAGTCCGTGTTCAACATGGGCCGCGAGAAGAGCAACTACTGGCCCCGCTACACCTACTTCCAGGCCGACGGCGGCGATCTGGACTGCTTCCTGATCGGCGGCGACACCATCGCCCGCGTTGTGGACAACTACACCCTGCTCACCGGCCGTCCGGCTCTGCTGCCCAAGCGTGCTCTGGGCTATCAGGGCTCCAGCATGTACTACCCCGAGCTGGAGAAAGACAGCGACGACGCTGTGCTGGGATTTGTTGACACCATCAAGGAAGAGGGTTTCCCCATTGATGGATTCCACCTGTCCAGCGGCTACACCAGCCAGAACAACAAGCGCTGTGTCTTTACCTGGAACACCGAGCGCTTCAAGGACCCCAGTGCTTACTTCCATGCCATGAACGAAAAGCACGCCCAGAACGTGCCCAACGTCAAGCCGGGCGTCCTGCTGTGCAACCCCCGCTTTGATGAGTTTAACGCCGACGATGTCTTTGTGAAAGACAGCAAGAACCCCGAGAACTACGGCGTTGGCAAATGGTGGGGCGGCGACGGCGCTTTCTGGGACTTCACCAAACCCGAGGGCCGTACAGCCTGGAAGAAGTACCTGACCGAGTCCATCATTGCCGTGGGCACCGATTCCGTCTGGAACGACAACTGCGAGTATGACAGTCTGATGGATAAGGACGACATCTGCGACTTTGACGGCAAGGGCGGCACCATCGCTCAGCTGAAGCCCATTATGAGCACCCTGATGTGCAAGGTGGGTGCAGACGCCGTTGTGGAACACAATGCCAAGGCCCGCCCCTACATGGTCTGCCGCAGCGGCAGTGCCGGCATCCAGCGCTACGCGCAGACCTGGTGCGGCGATAACTACACCAGCTGGAAGTCCCTGAAGTACAACATCCCCATCATCACCGGCATGGGCCTCTCCGGCCAGCCCAATGAGGGCGCGGATATCGGCGGCTTTGCAGGCCCCGCTCCCACCGAGGAGCTGTTCGTCCGCTGGGTGCAGCAGGGCATCTTCCAGGCCCGCTTCTCCATCCACTCCGCTTCCAACGATAACACCGTGACCGAGCCCTGGATGTTCCGCGGCTCTGCAGATCTCATTCGTGACGCGATCCTGCTGCGTTATCGCTTCACTCCGTATCTGTACAGCGCAGAGTACAACGCAAGCAAGACGGGTGCTCCCATCATGCGCGCTCTGGTCTACGATTTCCAGGATGACCCCAATGTCTACGAGGAGAGCTTCGAGTTCCTGTTCGGCCGTGACATCCTGGTGGCCAACGTCATCGAAGAGGGTGCTAAGACCCGCAAGGTCTACCTGCCCGCAGGCTGCAAGTGGTACGACTGGAGCGACAAGATGCGCTGCTACGAGGGCGGCCAGACCATCGAGATCCCCGTCACCATGGCAAGCATCCCCATGTTCATCCGGGAGGGCGCTGTCATCGCCATGGCGGACAACCAGCTGATGACCATGGAGGGTGACCACACCACCGACCTCCACCTCATCGTGGCTCCCAAGGGCACCGTTACCACCACTCTGTATGATGACGACGGCGTGACCAACGATTTCAAGAGCGGCGTCTTCCGCAAGACCACCATCACCACCACCGCCGGTGAGCGTGTCACCATGGACTTCACCTCTGAGGGCAGCTATGAGGACACCGTCAAGACCGTCAAGGTGGAGATGATCGCCAAGGAGAAGAGCCCGTTCTGGGTCACTCTGGACGGCCGCAAGATCGAGCACTTCCTCAACCGCCGCAAGTTCGACGAGGCTGCTGAGGGCTGGTACTACAGCCAGACCAAGAAAGCGGTCGAGGTCAAGTATGCAAACCCGGGCAAGGACTACAACCTGACCGTTTCGTTTGAGCAGTTCGACCTGATCGGCATGTAATAAAAAACAACACGGAGGAACCTGTTATGCTGCTTCGCAGTTTTGAATCCTTTGAAAAAACGGAGAATGGCTACCTCATCCACGGCGACGCTGCGGACGTAAAGCTGATCTTCATGACGGATGACATCATCCGTGTCCGCGTCCACTTCGACAAGGGCACCCCCATGGAGGAGGAGTCCTACACCCTGGTGACCACCGCATGGCCCGACCGCATGGACGACCTGCTCAAGGACGAGCGCACCCGCATCACCGCGCTGGATGTGCCCTGCACCGAGGATGAGAAGACCCTGACCTTTGAGACCGCTCACGTTACCCTGAAGCTGTTCAAGAAGCCGTTCCATTTTGAGATGTACGACAAAGAGGGCAAGCTGCTGTATCAGGATCTGCGGGAGCGCGCGTTCGAGAAAGACCAGATCGGCCGCCTGACCCACTTCTCCAAGGTGGACCGCGAGTATGACCACTTCTTCGGCTTTGGCGAGAAGACCGGCCACCTGGACAAGAAAGGCCGCCGCCTGCGCATGTCCCCCAAGGATGCCATCGGCCACGACCCCGAGACCGGTGACCCGATGTACAAGCACATTCCGTTCTACATCCGTGTGAACGAGAAGGACCGCCGCCCCATCGGCCTGTTCTACCACAACTCCTATGACTGCGTCTTCGACCTGGGCGAGGAGCTGTCCGGTTACTGGGAGCGCTACTGCTACTACCAGACCGACGGCGGCGACATCGACCTGTTCCTGCTGGCTGGCCCCACCCTGCCGGATATCCTCAACGAGTACACCCTGCTGACCGGCCGCAGCGCTCTGCCCACCAAGCAGTCTCTGGGCTACTGCGCTTCCACCATGTACTACGCGGAGCTGGAAAAGAACTGCGATGAGGAGATCTACAAGGTCATCGATAAGCACGAGAAAGAGGGCATCCTCATCGACAACTTCTGGCTGGCTTCCGGCTATTCCAGCGGCGAAGAGGACAACCTGCGCTATGTGTTCAACTGGAACCACAAGCGCTTCCCGGACCCCAAGAAGTTCTTTGAGAACATGAATGCCCGCGGCATCAATGTCATCCCCAACCTGAAGCCGGGCATCCTGAAGCGTCACCCCTACATCGACCTGTTCGAGAAGAACGATGTCTTCATCAAGACCCCGGACGGCAAGGCTCCGTACTATGGCCGCTGGTGGGGCGGCGAGGGCCGCTTCTTCGACTTCACCGGTCCCAAGGGCCGCGATACCTGGAAGCAGCTGCTGGAGGAGAACATCCTCAAGATGGGCACCAAGACCGTCTGGAACGACAACTGCGAGATGGACGGCGTGGAAGACCGCGACGCCCAGTGCGATTTCGAGGGCAAAAAGGGCACCATGGCTGAGCTGAAGATCCTCCACTCCAACCTGATGGCCTACACCGCCAAGCAGGCACTGGCCGATGTTTACCCCGGCGAGCGTCCCTACATCATCAACCGTGCAGGCTACGCCGGCATCCAGCGCTATGCACAGGTCTGGGGCGGCGATAACCTCACCGACTGGCGCACCGTCAAGTTCAACATTGCCACCATTCTGGGCATGGGCCTGTCCGGCTGCTCCAATATGGGCTGCGACATCGGCGGCTTTGCCGGCCCGGCTCCTGAGGCTGAGCTGCTGCTCCGCTGGCTGCAGAACGGCGTGCTCCAGCCCCGCTTCTGCCTGAACTCCGCCAACAACGACAACACCGTCACCCAGCCCTGGATGTATGAGGAGAACCTGCCCTACATCCGCGAGGCTTACAAGCTGCGTTACCGCCTGATGCCCACCCTGTACTCCCTGATGTACGAGAGCAACCAGGACGGTATGCCGGCATGGCGCCCGCTGTTCCTGGAGTTCCCGGACGATCCCAAGTGCTACACCGACAAGAACCTGACCTTTATGTTCGGCAAGAGCATCCTGGTGGCAAACGTGGTGGAAAAGGGTGCAACCACCCGCACCATCTACCTGCCCGCCGGCTGCAAGTGGTACGATATGAGCGACAACCTGCGCGAGTATGAGGGCGGCCAGACCATCGAGATCCCGGTCACTCTGGCAAGCATCCCCATGTTCCTGCGCGGCAGCGCCATCGTGGCCACCAGCGAGGACGTCAAGCACATCCTCCGCGACACCATGCATCAGCTCGACCTGCTGGTCGCGGCCGAGACCGACACCAGCTTTGTGCTGTATGACGACGACGGCCACACCGAGGACTACAAGAACGGTGTCTACGCCAAGACCACCATCGACGTCAAGGCCGGCGACCGCACCGATATCCACTTCTCCACCGAGGGCACCTACGAGTCTCCCGTGGAGCGCATGACCATCAAGCTGGTCAGCAAGAAAAAGGGCGCGTTCTGGGCCAGCGTGGATGGCGAGCAGCTCACCCGGTACATCGTCCGCGATGGCTGGGAGGAAGCAGAGTCCGGCTGGTACTACAACCTGTCTGACCGCACCATCTGGGTCAAGTTCAACAAGCCTGCCAAGAAAGACTTCACCGTCACCATCTCGACCGAGAAGTTCGACCTCATCGGCATGGCTGAAGACTAAACCGCCACTTCCAATCTTCTTCTATAAAAAGGCCGAGGCCTGTGGGAAAGCTCCCGCAGGCCTCGGCCTTTCTTTTGGTTTTGTTATTCTTCCCGCTTGAGCATCCGGCGCACCATGAACATGCAGTACAGCATGGCCAGGCCCCAGGCAAAGGGGTTGGAAAGGCAGATGCCAACATAGCCCAGGCCTGTTTTCACGGCCAGCAGGCCGCCCAGGCTGCGGCCGATGAGCTCGCCCACGCCGGAAATGATGGCCTGCACGCTGTAGCCCAGGCCCTGCAGCGTGTTGCGGAAGATCATCAGCAGGCCATGGAAGCAGAACAGCATACTCATAATGGCCAGGTACTGGATGGCTCCGGCGGTCACGGCGGGGTCTGCATCGCCCAGCACCAGCCCCACGGCGTAAGGCTTGACGAAGAAGATGACGACCCAGGCGGCCACGCAGTAGGTCAGCTGGATCGTGCAGCCGTCCTTGATGCCCTGCTTGATGCGGTCGGTGCGGTGGGCACCATGGTTCTGACCTACATAGGTGGCCATGGCCATGCCCACGCTCTCCATGGGCAGGGTGAACATCTGGCGGATCTTCTCACCGGCAGTCTGGGCGGCTACCGCGGTACTGCCCAGCAGGTTGATGGCGTCCTGCATGATGACGGCACCAATGGCCGAGACGGAATACTCAAAGCCCATGGGAAAGCCGATGTAGGCCAGCCGCTTACAGTGCCCGGCGGAGAGCAGGCTGCTCTGACCCCGGAACGTGAGCTCCTCCTGCTTGGCCGTCCGGGTAAAGAACCAGAACGCGCACAGCCCGCCGCTGAGCAGCTGGCTGAGGACGGTGGCAAGGGCCGCGCCGTCCACGCCCATGCCCATGGAGACGATGAGCAGGTAATCCAGCCCGATGTTCAGCACGCTGGCCGCCAGCAGGAAATAGAACGGGTGCTGGGAGTCGCCCATGGCACGGAGCACGCTGGAAGCGTAGTTGTACAGCACCGTGGCCGGGATGCCCAGGAAGATGATCCGGATGTAGAGCACGGCGTCCGCGTACAGCTCTTCCGGCGTGTGGATGAGCTGAAGCAGCGGGCCCGCCATCAGGGTGGTGGAGATGGTGAACACCACGCTCAGCACCACGCAGAGCAGGGCACCGTTGAACAGGTATTTCCGCAGGCCGCCCTTATCCTTGGCACCGAACGTCTCGGCTACCGGGATGCCAAAGCCCACGCAGGCACCCTGCACAAAGCCCAGGATGAGGAAGTTGAGGGAGTAGGTGGTGCCTACCGCACCCAGTGCGTCGGTGCCCAGGCACCGGCCCACAATGACGGTGTCCGCAAAGCTGTACAGCTGCTGGAACAGGGTGCCCAGCACCAGCGGCAGCGCAAACCGCAAAATCTGGAACAACGGCTTGCCCACCGTAAGGTCCGTGGTGCCAGACTTGCGTTTTGAGGTCGTTTCCATAAAAAGAGACTCCTTATCTTAAAATGATTTGAGGATATTGTACCATGGAGATCCGGTGCGGCCAAACAGGTTTTTGTGATGGAAACCATGTTTTTTGTGATGTAAGCTTTACTTCCAACTTCTAGAGATTTGTGGTAATATAATCAATAAGAATAGAAAAGAGGGACGCGGATGCTCAGACAAAAGCCGGAACTGAATATCATCTACATCTCGGAGCGGATGCGGCACAGCCTGCAGCCCGTTGCCCGCAGCAGCCTGACGGCGGTGGTGGCTCCCATGGGCTACGGCAAGACCACCGCCATCAACTGGTACCTGCCCGGCATCCTGATGGGTCTGTGTGTCGCTGGCCTGGCCATTTTCATTGCGGTCAAGAAAGGCTACAAATCTTCTGACGTGAAAGACCCGGATCCCGCGATCAAAGTCATCATCGATGCAGTGCCCTCTCTGCCAGCTGACCACCCGCTATGGGCGGAAGAACTGGGTGTGACCGCTTTAAGGGGGATGGCAGCTTTTCCCCGGAAGCCAAATGGCGGGCCGATTCCGGCAGACTGCTGCAAAACGGAAGGGTAAAAGTATAACTTTTGTCGAAAAAGGGGTAAAAAACCGTAAACCGCTTGCGGAATGTGAAAGAAATGCGTATACTGAGCCTAGGTTCAAGCGAAAAACGACGCAAATCATCGGACGAAAGAGAAGAGGTATTCACATGAGAAATCTGTTCCGCAAACTGATCTCCGGCGTTGCTGCGGCTGCGCTGGCGATCAGCATCTTCCCGGCTGCGGCTTTTGCTGCGGGGAACGACCAGCAGACGCACATCACCATTCTCGGCACCTCGGATATGCACGGCAATCCGTGGGGCTACAGCTACGAGGACGACAAGGAGACCGCCAACAACGGCATGGCACGCCTGTACACCTACATCCAGCAGGTGCGGGCTGAGCAGCCCAATGTGGTGCTGGTGGATGCCGGTGACGACATTCAGGGCACGATCATGACCGACGACATCGCCAACAAGCGGCCGAATGAGGCGCATCCGGTGATCGCCGCCATGAACCAGATGGGCTACGATGCCATGACGCTTGGCAACCATGAGTTCAACTGGGGCATCCCGACCATGAAGACCATCCTCAGTCAGGCCAACTTCCCCGTGCTGGCAGCCAATGTCAAGGACGCCAGCGGCAATTTTGTGACCGGCGCAGGCTGGACCATCATCGAGCGGGATGGCGTGAAGATCGCCATCATCGGCGTGGTCACCCCCGATGTGCCCATCTGGGACGGCGGCAAGGCCGGCATCGAGGAATGCACCTATGAGGCCGCCAGCACCGCAGTCAAGGAAGCAATCCAGGCCATCAACGGGCAGGCCGACGTGATCGTGGTCTCCGCCCACATGGGTCTCTACGCCGAGTTTGATGAGGAAGGCGGCTCTGACTCCGCCCAGAAGATCCTCGACGACAACCCGGAAGTGGATGTCCTGCAGGTGGCACACAACCATGTGGTCGTCAAGCAGAAAGAGGGCAATGTGGTCATCGGCGGTGTGCGCAACAGCGGCCGTGACATCGCCCGTTTCGATCTGACGCTGGACGCCGACAAGAACATCGTGGACTCCTCGGTGGAGATCGTGGATATGACCGGTGTGACCCCCAGTGAGGAGCTGCGTGCCAACCCCGTGGTCGCAAAAGCCCATCAGGAGACCCGCGACTTCATCAAGGGCGGCACCGGTGCCGACGGCGAAAAGGGCAGTGCGCTTGGCTCTACCACCGCAAAGTTCCAGCCCACCAACGAGATCGCCGGTCTGCCCGAGGGCAAGCTGCGGGATACGGCCGTCATGGATCTCATCAACAAGGTGCAGCTGGAGAACTCCGGCGCGGACGTCTCCGCAGCAGCTCTCTTCAAGGACACCAGCGACCTGCCCAAGGGCGAGATCAACTACGGCAACATCTTCGATATCTACAAGTTTGACAACACCCTGTACCGTGTCCGCGTGACCGGTGCCGAGCTGAAAGCCTACATGGAGTGGTCCGCCGAGTGCTACAATCAGTGGGTGCCTGGCGACATCAACATCTCCTTTGACCCCGAATACCCCGGCTACCTCTACGATATGTTTGCCGGTGTGGACTATGAGATCGATCTGAGCCAGCCCAAGGGTCAGCGCATCAAGAATGTCATGTTCCACGGCGCACCGCTGCAGGACGACCAGACCCTGACGCTGGCGGTCAACAACTACCGCTACTCGTCCGCCCTGAAGAGTCAGGGCCTCGTGTCCGGCAAGAAGGAGTGGGAGTCCTCCAACTCCATTCGCGACATGATCGTGGCTTACTTTGCCGAGCATTCTCCGGTGGCTCCCGAAGTGGACAACAACTGGAAGATCGTGGGCGTGGATCTGCAGGAGACCAACCCCGACCGTGCGACCCTGATCGCGCTGGTCAATCAGGGCAAGATCGACGCCCCCTACAGCAAGAGCCTGAACCTGAACGACCCCGCTGTGCAGGAGATCCTGAACGATAAGAGCAACGCAGCTCTCCGCAACTGGAACCGGGTCAAGATGTTCTTCACCACCAAGTAAGTTCTGCAGATGCCTGCAATGCAGGCGTTCTGCCCCGAAAATCAAGGCTGCGGAACCCCCGCCGGAAACCGGCAGAGGCTCCGCGGCCTTTTTGTTTCCCGCAGAATTGAAGTCTGGGAAAAGTCTGATATAATAAAGACAAGAATGTCCGTCACAGAGCCGGTGCGGGGAGAAACAGCTTATGCCGAAATACAAAGGAAATCTGAATGCGGTCTACATCTCAGGGCGGCTGCAGGAGTGCCTGCGCCCCATCGCGGGCTGCGCCCTGACTACTATCATTGCTCCCATGGGCTACGGCAAGACCACCGCCATCAACTGGTACCTGAACGAGCGCGGCCGGGAGGGAGCCGCCGTGCTGCGGGTGAGCATCTACTCCGCCAACCGGGCCATCTTCTGGAAAAGCCTGCAAAAGGCGTTTGCGCAGGCCGGACTGACCGTGCTGGAGGGGTACGAGTGCCCCACGGACGCCAGCGGCGCGGCCCTGCTGCTGGACGACCTCTGCACCGCGCTGGCCGGGGAGCGGGAGATCGATCTCTTTCTGGATGACTTCCACCTGCTCCGGGACGAGCAGGCCGCCGCGTTTCTCTGTGCGCTGGCCAACCGCCTGCCGGGCAACGCCCACCTCGTGGTGGCCAGCCGGAACGATTTCCTGCCCCAGGGCGAGATCCTCCGCCTGGGGCAGCGGCTCCACCGGGTGGGGGCCGACCAGCTGCGGCTGAACGAGAAAGAGTTATCCGCCTACGTCCGCCGCTGCGGCATGGAGCTGACGGAGCCCCAGCGGGAAACCTTGCTCCACTCCTGCGAGGGCTGGTTCTCTGCCATCTACCTCAATCTCCACGCGCTGGCGGAGCGGGGCACCCTGCTGCCCACCAGCTCGGACATCTACGCCATGTTCACCGCGGCCATGATCGAGTCCCTGTCTCCGCAGCGGCAGGAGTTTTTGGCCGTGATGGGCCTGGCCGATGAGTTTACGGTGGAGATGGCTTCTGCCGTGACCCGGATGCCGGACGCCGAGCAGGTGCTGCTAGCCCTGACGCGGCAGAACGCCTTTGTCACCCGCCTGCCGGACGGCGAGAGCTTCCGGTTTCACCACATGATGAAAGAATGCGCCGAGCGGCTGTTTGCCCAGCTGCCCGCCCCGCGGCAGGCGGCCGTCTGGGAACGGTATGGCCGCTGGTACGAGGCCCGACGGCAGTATCTGCCCGCCCTGCGTGCCTACGAAAAATGCGGGGATTATGACGCCGCCCTCCACGTCATTGAGGAGGACGCCGGCATCCTGCTGGCATCCCTCGGCCCGGCGGAGCTGCTGGAACGGCTGGGCCGCTGCCCGGTGGACGCCCTTAAGCGGCACCCGCTGGCCATTCTGGTGCTGATGCGCCGGATGTTCACCTGCCAGCAGATCCCCAAAATGATGGAGCTCAAGGCCCTGCTGGAAGCCGCCGTGCGGGAGCACCCGGAGCTTCCGGCCCAGGAGCGGGGCAACCTGCTGGGCGAGTGCGACCTCATCCTGAGCTTTCTGATGTACAACGATATCACCCGGATGAGCCGCCTCCACCGCAGTGCCAGCCGCCAGATGACCCGCCCTGCCGTTACCCTGCGCAACAGCGGCAGCTGGACGTTCGGTTCCCCCTCGGTGCTGATGATGTACTACCGTGCTCCCGGGGAGCTGGGCAAGGAGCTGGCCGAGATGTACGAGTGTATGCCCCATTATTATAAGATCACCCAGGGCCACGGGCAGGGGGCCGAGCTGGTGATGGATGCCGAGGCCGCGTTCATGCAGGGACATTTTGAACGGGCGGTCCTGCTGCTGGAACGGGCCCGGGTGCGGGCGGCTTCCTGCGGGCAGGAGAACATGGCCCTCTGCTGTGATTTCCTCGCCCTGCGGCTTTCCCTCTGCGGGCAGGCAGGGGAGCCGTTTGATTTCGAGGCCCGCCGTGCCGCCCTCCTCCAGCGGCACGATGCCGTTCTGCTCCACCTGCTGGAGAGCATCGAGGCCTATTACTACGCCCTGCTTGGCCGCACCGATGCCGTGCCCGAGGTCTTCCGGGAGCATCGTCTTGCCTCCGTGAGCTACTTTGCCCTCTGCCGCCCCATGATGGAAATGATCGAGCTGCAGGTCTGGCTGGCACAGGGGCAGGCAGTCAAGGTGCTGGCCCGCTGTGAGGAGGTGCTGGCCGCCTGCCAGCGGTTCCACTATGGGCTGGTGGCTCTCCATGTCCGGGTGCAGATGGCGGCAGCGTACGGACTGTATGGCCAGCCTGCCGAGGCCCGGGCTGCACTGGAGCAGGCGCTGGCAGAGGCCGCGCCGGACGGCTTCTGGATGCCGCTGGCCGAAAATTACCGCTATCTGGCCCCGCTGCTGGCGCAGGGCGGCTGGGGCAGTGCCCAGCCGCTGGTGGAGCGGGCGATCGCTCTGGGGCAGCGGTACGAGGCCCGGTGCGCCCAGCTCAACGGCTCGGCAGACCGCCCGGCCATTGCCGCCGCACTGACCGAGAAAGAGCTGGCCCTTGCCCGGCTGGTGGCCCAGCGCCGCACCAACAAGGAAATCGCCGAAACACTCCACCTCTCGGAAGGAACCGTCAAGCAGTACATCAACCAGCTGTACGCCAAGCTGGACATCGGCGGGGCCGTGCGAAACAAGCGCGCCCAGCTGGCTGCCCTTTTTGGCACAAAATACTAACCAAAGGTTAATAGGAATTTTGCAGGCTCTGTGGTAGAGTAAAATCAAACCACAGGGCTTTTTTCTTTGGATTTTCCTGCACCAGAAGGAGGCGTGTAAAATGAAAGAACAAACCACCCGAACCCCGCCCAAACTGCGCGTCCTGAGCGCGTTTCTGGCGGTGGCCATGCTGTTGACCCTGCTGCCCGCGGCAGCGTTTGCGGCACCGGCTCCGGAGAGCGATTTTGAATATGGCGCGAGTAACGGCAGGGCGATCATCAGGAAATACAAAGGCGCTGGCGGAACGGTAGAGATCCCCGCCACGCTGGGTGGATATCCAGTGACGGGCATTAAGATGCAGGCATTTATAGAATGCACCAGCCTGAAAAGTGTTTCGATGCCGGAAAGCATGACATGGATCGGCGACAGTGCATTTGCAGGCTGTACGGGCCTTGAGCAGGTGGAAATCTCTCCAAATCTCACAACCATCGGGCCAAATTCATTCTACTCTTGCAATGGCCTGACCAGTGTGGTGGTTCCGGATAAAGTGACGAGCATAGAATCTTTGGCTTTTTTTGGATGCCTGAATCTTGAAAGCATCACCATTCCTGCCAGTGTGACAACTCTGGATTCGACCTTTGTATTTGGGTGCACAAATCTGAAAAAGATCGAGTTTAAGGGGACGCAGGCACAGTGGAACGCGTTGTCGATCGATCCCCGTTACCTGCCGGTTGGTGTGAGCATCGTCTGCACGGACGGTACCATTGGCGGCGGAAGCGACCCCAATGTGAAAAATTATTCTCTTACGGTCTGCGGCAAGGCCGTTACCAGCGCGAATTGCGATAACATTCTGGAAGACCCGGCGGGGACAACGCCCCGGGCAGTGTATGACCCGGACAGCAAGACCCTGACCCTGAACGGTACCATCAAGGCTGCCGCGGCGGATACCAAAAAGACCGGTGCCATCATCAAAACGGAGGATGCACTGACCATCAAGGGCAATGCGGCTCTGGAATGGGACGGCGGGGATTCCGATGATGCTCCTATAGGAATTCTGGCAGCTGGTGTTACCGCAGAGACCGGAAAGCTGACCCTTTCGGGCGCGGTGCTGGAGATCACAGCGGGTGCGGGCGGCATTGATCTGCTCGTGGGCTCTCTGACGATCGAGAACCAGACGAGGCTGACTGTTAAAAGCGGAGGAAAATGCATCGAAGCGGGAGGAACGCTGGAAATTTCCAACGCTCAACTGGAGCTGGACACTGTGGACGACGCAATCTGGGTCGGCAGCACAGCCCGCATCGAGAATTCCACCCTTACGATCACCGGCCTGGACGAGTGCAACGACGAGGGCGGTATGCAGGCGTTGATCACGGAAGACGGCGATCTGATTGTGGAAAACAGCAAGATCACGGCGATGGACACTGCTGGAGATGAGGGCTATTATTACCAATATGGTCTCCGGCTGGGCGGCAAACTGGAAGTATCGAACAGTGTCCTGACACTGGGAGCACAGAACTGTGCAATTCATGCGGACAGCATGGAAGCCCGGGGCTCTAATAGTAAGATCACTGCTGCCGTGGACGATGAAAATCACGTTCCCGTTCAGGTGGATGATACCGCGGTCATCCTGCACGATGATTTGGAAGTGACGGAGGGCGCGTTCAATACGGAATGCCCCAAAGTGGTCATTGAACACGCATCTCCTCACAAAGTCGAGGGCGATTACACCTACGAGTTCACCACGGACGGCAATGTCCGCATCCTTGCTTACGAGGGCAGCGAGGCTGACGTGGTCGTGCCCGCAACGCTGGGCGGCCGGGACGTCACGGAGATCGGCAACTCTGCAAGACCTGTTTTTGATGCAAATGCGGCCATCCGCAGCATCACGTTCCCGGACACTCTCAAAGAGATGAGCGGCCTCCCGCTGTTCCATGAATGTGAAAACCTTGAGACCATTACCATCCCGGCCAGTGTGACCGGAATGAATTTCCACTCGATGGCGGATTGCTTTATTTCCGACTGCCCCAACCTGAAGACCATCATTTTCAAAGGTACCCGCGCCCAGTGGGAAGCCATTGAAAAAGAGGATGTGAACCTGGACGGTATCACGGTGCGGTGCAGCGATGACAACGTTGATCCTGTGCAGCCTGACCCGGACCAGCCGGAACAGCCTGACCCGGGCGACCCCGACGACAAAGACGTCTTCCTCCAGTTTGAGGACTGCTCTGTGGACGTCGAGAAACCGGACGGCACCACCCTGCACTTTGATGCTCTTACCGGTGTCATACAAAGTCAGCGGCTGCCAAAGGGCGCAAAGGTGACGATCACGCTGGATGAAAAGGCCATCCCGGAGGGGATGAAGTTCTCCTGCTGGGTGTTTGATGATCCCCGCCCGGAAGACCTGATGGAGGACGGCACCACTGCCACCTTTACCATGCAGGAGGATATTGGCGTTCTGGCCAAGTTCTCCACGCTGGAAGAGGATGATTCCAGTGCCGACTTCGGCACCATCGCGGCTGCAACCGCTGTCGTGGGCGTCGTGGGTGCCACGGCCTACTTCGTGGGCACCGAGGTGGCCCTGAACCAGCTGCTGCCGGCAGGCACCTCCGTGCCGCAGGACCGCGCCCAGCTGGCCCTCCTGCTCTGGAACACTGCAGGCCGCCCGGAGCCTGCCGCACTGCCCGCCTTTGCGGACGTGACAGACCCCGACACGGCCAAAGCGGCCCAGTGGTGCATGGAAGCAGGCTTCTTCCAGCCTCGTGAGGACGGCAATTTCAAGCCCGGCAAGCACGTTTCCCGCTGGAAAGTGCTCCGCACCTATCAGCGAATCGTAAAATAACCTCTCAGGCACCGAGCGCAAGCGAGGATGACGGACAGGTTGAAGAAAGGCAGAGCCTCTGTGCACCACGCACGGGGGCTTCGCCTTTTTCATGTGAAACAAACTTTTGCCTAAAAAACAAGCTTGAATACAACAAATTACCCTGCAAGCAGCCCGGAATTGACAGCTGGATAGTGGTTTTTTGCGTCAACGGACCGGTTTGATGCAGTTTTTAATTGCCAATGGGAAAAGCACAGAAAATTTGCTTGACAAGAAATAAACTTTTGTAATAAAATAAAAATGAAATTCTATTTGAAAAGGAACCGGAGGCAGTTCACGCAATGGGAGCTGTGCCGGGTCTTCTTTTTTCTGGGATAAAAACCCCAACAACAGGAAAAAGGCGGAAACTATGGCAGAAAATTTGCAGGAATATTATAAGCGGATGGCGGAGGCCATTGACACCCAGCTGGAGCAGAAAGGGAAAGCCGCACTGTTCTATCCCGTCGGAAGCGGCAGCGGGCGGATCGTCTGGGCGTGGATCAACGCTCACCCGGACGCGGCCGTGATCTGGGTGGTGCCCGGGGAGACCCGGCGCGGGATGCGGCTGGAAGAAGCCAAACGGATCGGCCAGGAGATCCCGCCGCGGGTGCAGCTGATCCACTGTGAGGACAATACACCGCAGCGCTGGCTGGAGCTGGCCAAGATCCGCCCGGCCTGCATCATCCTGGATGGCTCGCGGGAGTTTACGGCGTTTCCGTGTGGAGAGCGTGTCCGCTGGCTGCAGCGGTTCAGCCCGCAGGCGAAGCTGCTGGGCCTCATCGACACCGACCAGCCTGTCAGCTGCTGCCTGGCGGAAGCCATGTTTCAGGGGGCGGGCACGTTCTCCATTTCGCTGACGGAAGCGCTGGCCCGGGGCCTTGTCACGCCGCCTGCCGCGGATACCGTGCTCCTCTGGCCCACCGAGACGGCGCTGGAAGAATTCCGCATCCAGATGAAGCAGTGGAACGCCGCGGGCGTCCCGGGCGTGGGCGAAAAAGTTTTCACCAATCTTCGCCGCGCGGTGGAAAAATGCGGCCCTGCGCTGCCCCGGCTGCGGGAGGCTCTGCTCAAGGGCAAGCAGCTGGTCCTGTGTGAGGACGCCGCTGCCATGCGGCGGGTGACGGAAAATCTGGAAGCCCTCTTCGGCCCGGACACAGAAGCCACCATCCTGAAAGACGGCTGGGATCAGGAGATGGCCGTGCGGTTTGCGGCTTCCCCGGCACGGGGCGCGCAGGTGCTGGTCACCGTCAGCACCCCCGGCGGGCTGGCGCGGCTGGCCGGAATGGCGGGTGCCGTGCTGGTCCGCTCCACCGGGCTGGAACAGAACCACCGCCGGATGCTGGCCCGGGCACTGGCGCTCTGCGGGGACTCCGCCCCGCTGGTGGAGCTCAACGTCTCGTTTGCGGGCCTGCGCAATGCGGAGGACCTGGTGCAGGGGACGGAACAGGCTGGCGGCACCGGGTTCCCGCTGGAGGAGCCGTACCAGGCCTGCATCCGTCCGGCCCGCCAACTGCAGCGCCAACTGGACGCTCAGTGGGAGCAGGCCTTTGCAGCCGCCAAAGAGGCCGCCGCAAAAGGGGATATCAATGAGCTGCCCCGCGGCTTTACCACGGAAGCCGGCTTTGGGCTGGGCCGCTGGCTGGAGCTGCAGCGACAGATCCAGGCCGGGGAAAAGCCCGGCCGCCTGACCGCCGAGCAGGCCGCCCGGCTGGAAAAGCTGGGCATCGCCTGGAAACAGCGGATGGAGCAGGCCTGGGAGCGGGGCTATGCCGCAGCCCGGGAGTACCGCGGAGAATACGGGAACCTGATGGTGCCGGTCCGCTACCGGGATAAAAACGGCTTTGCCCTGGGCGAGTGGATCGTTTACAACCGTCAGCGGTTCCTCGGCAACAATCTGTCCACCGACCGTGCCGAGCGGCTGGAAGCACTGGGCATGGTGTGGGACACCGTGCAGGACATCTGGGAGCAGAGCTACTGCGCAGCTGTCCAGTATTGGCTCGACCACGGCACGCTGGAAGTGCCGGTCAAGTACACCACCCCGGAGGGCGTGGCTCTGGGCGTCTGGCTGGGCAGCCAGCGGGCCGCCTACAAGGCGGGCACCATCAAGCCGGTGCAGAAAGCCTGGCTGGAGGCGCTGGACGTGGACTGGACCAACCGCAACGACCGCAAGTGGCAGGCCGCTTATGATGCCGCCGCGCGGTATTATCAGGCCCATGGCGACCTGAACGTCCCCTCGGAGTACATCGACCCGGACGGTGTGCTGCTGGGCAAGTGGGTCAGCCGCCAGCGTTACGCCTGGCAGAACCCGGACCGCAGCAGCGCGCGCCTTACCCCGGAGCGCAAGGCCCTGCTGGACCAGCTGGGCATGGTGTGGCAGAAGCCGGATTCCTGGCAGCACCGCTATGAGCTGGCCGCTGCCTACAAGGCCGCCCAGGGCAGCCTGGAGCTCCCGGCCCAGTACCGCACGGAAGAAGGGATCTGGCTGGGCAGCTGGCTCAGCCGCCAGAAGCAGCTGCTCCAGAAAGGGGATAAGAGCCTGAGCGGTGAGCGGGTCAAAGCCCTGAAAGAACTCTTCCGGGGCGAGCCGGAGCGCCGGAGCGGGGCTGTCCGCACCCGTGCCCGCTGCAGCGTGCGGGAGCGGAACTGGCTCAACAACTACCGCCATGCCAAGGCCTACGCCAAGCGCCGGGGAGATCTGCTGGTCCCTGCCAGCTATGTGGATGAAACGGGGTTCCGCCTTGGCGTCTGGATCTCCAACCTGCGGGCCGCCCGCAAGACGCGGCCTGATTCGTTCCAGGTCACGCCGGAGCATATCGCGATGCTGGACGAGATCGGGATGCAGTGGGACGCCAGGGAGGCCAAGTGGCAGTGCGCCCTCCGCCGGGCCGGGGAGTACCGCGCCGCCCACGGGGATCTGACCGTACCCGTCAATTATAAAACGGAGGATGGCTTCTGCCTGGGCGACTGGATCCGCCGGATGCGGGAGAGCTATGCAGCCCATGACGCCCGGCTGACCCCGGAGCGGGTGGAAAACCTCAGCGCCCTGGGCATGGTCTGGGCACCGGCAGAGGGCTGAAAACCAATTGCATTTTTGGCGGGCTTGTGCTATACTAACCCCGTCTGAATAGAAAACAGCAGGTGCCTTTTGCCGCTTTCGGGCGGCGGAAAGGGTAAAAGAGAAGCGGGTGGGATTCCCGCACGATCTCGTCACTGTGATAAGGGAGCTTTGCGGCGTTGGCGCGTTTTGCGCCGGTCACTGGGGGAACCTCCGGGAAGGCAGCCGCGGGCGCGGGCAGTTCTGCCCGTCCCTTTCAGCCAGGAAACCTGCCTGCTGTTGGTACGGGAGCAGATGCTCCAGATCACGAGGAATTGGTTGTACCGAAAAGCCCAGAAATAACAGGGGTCTTTTTGTTGTGCACTCCGCGCGGCAAAAGGGCCCTTTTTGTGTCCGGGCGTACCGCCTGTACCCTTTCTGTCAGAAGATCCGCACACAAGCAAAAACAGGAAAGGAACAAACTAGAACCATGCGTAAACTCAATTGGAAAAAGACCGTGGCAGTCTCCGCCGCTCTGGCGCTCTGCGTCGGCACCCTGGCAGGCTGCGGCAGCAGCGCTTCCAGCAGCACCGCCGCTTCCAGCGAGGCAGCATCCAGCACTGCCGCCAGCGAGGTGAGCAGCGAGGAGGCTGACGAAATGGCCGCAAAGAACGTGGCAGACCTGATCGACGCCATCTATGTGCAGGAGCGCAACGAGAACACCGATGAGCAGTGCAAGGCTGCCAAGGACGCCTGGGACGCTCTGACCGACGCCCAGAAAGAGCTGGTCGAGGGGGAAGAGGCTGATCCCGATTACTTTGGCCGCGACACCGGCGATGCTTCCAAGGATGACCCCCGCAATGAGGACAACATCGGCGACAACGAGCTGCTGGTGGTCAGCTTCGGCACCTCGTTCAACGACAGCCGCGTGAAGGACATCAAGGGCATCGAGGATGCTCTGCAGGCCGCTTACCCCGATTGGTCTGTCCGCCGTGCATTCACCGCTCAGATCATTATTAACCATGTTCAGGCTCGTGACGGCGAGAAGATCGACAACATGCAGCAGGCCATGGACCGTGCCGTTGCCAACGGCGTCAAGAATCTGGTCGTCCAGCCCACTCACCTGATGCACGGCGCTGAGTACGACGAGATGATGGAGATGATCGACGACTACCGCGACAAGTTCGAGTCCGTCGCTGTGGCTGAGCCCCTGCTGGGTGAGGTCGGCGCTGACGCTACCGTGATCAACGAGGATAAGGAAGCGGTTGCCAAGGCTGTCACTGCCGAGGCGGTTGCCACTGCTAGTTACGACAGCGTAGAGGCTGCTGCCAAGGATGGCACTGCATTCGTCTTCATGGGCCACGGCACTTCTCACACCGCGAAAATCAGCTACAGCCAGATGCAGACCGCCATGCAGACCCTGGGCTATGACAATGTCTTCATCGGCACTGTTGAGGGCGAGCCTGAGTCCACCTCCTGCGAGAATGTCATCGAGGCTGTCAAGGCTGCCGGTTACACCAAGGTCGTGCTCCGCCCGCTGATGGTCGTTGCCGGCGACCACGCCAACAACGATATGGCCGGTGCGGACGAGGACTCCTGGCTGAGCCAGTTTGAGGCTTCCGGTGCATTCGACTCTGTCGATTGCCAGATCGCAGGCCTGGGCGGGGTTGCTGACGTCCAGCAGCTCTACGTTGCCCACACCAAGGCTGCCATCGACTCCCTGAACGGCTAAAATAGACCCGCGTTGCCCGGAAAGGGAGACCTTTTCGGGCAATTTTGTTTGTGTCCCCCTTTTCTGTTCCCCCAGTTGCGTGCTATACTATTCAAGTAATATTGTTTTTGAGGTGTAATGCAATGAAATATACGCGTTTTGTTTCTCTGCTGGCAGTGTCCGCCCTGCTGGCTGCTTCTCTGGCTGGCTGCGGCAGCTCTGCTTCCAGCGTGGCTTCTTCCGCTTCCTCGGAGGCGGTGTCTTCCGTGGCGGAATCCGCTGTTTCCGAGGCCGCTTCCGAGAGTGCCGCTGCTTCTTCTGCATTGGCGCTGGAAGACGGCACCTATACGGCGGAGTTTGATACCGACAGCAGCATGTTCCATGTCAATGAGGCCAGCGACGGCAAGGGCACGCTGACCGTGGAAGACGGCCAGATGACCCTGCACATCAGCCTGCAGTCCAAGAAGATCGTCAACCTCTATGTCGGTATGGCGGCGGATGCCCCGGACCATGAGGCCGACTGGCTCCAGCCCACCACCGACACCGTGACCTACTCCGACGGAACCTCCGAGGAAGTCTACGGCTTTGACGTCCCGGTGGAAGCACTGGACACCGATTTCCAGCTGGCCATCCTGGGCACCAAGGGCAAGTGGTATGACCACACCGTCAGCGTCCGCAATGTCGAGGCACAGGCCGCGGAGGCTGTGGAGACTCCCGCGGAGGGCAGCTACACCTGCGAGGTGACGCTGGAGGGCGGCTCCGGCCGTGCCACCGTGGACAGCCCCGCTGCCCTGACTGTGGCCGACGGCAAAATGACCGCCACCATCGTCTGGTCCAGCCCCAACTATGACTATATGATCGTGGACGGCGAGAAGTACCTGCCCACCAACACCGAGGGCAATTCCACGTTTGAGATCCCGGTCTCTGCCCTTGGCGTTCCGCTCTCTGTTGTGGCGGATACCGTCGCCATGAGCACTCCCCATGAGATCGAGTACACCCTGACGTTCAGCGCCCCGGGCGAGAACTGATGCCATGAAGATCAACCGACGTCAATTCCTCAAAGCCCTCCCGGCGGCTGCCCTGGCCCTGACGGCCTGCGGCAGCGGGCAGCAGGAGGCCCCTGCTGCCACGGATGCCCTTGTGCTGGACCACGCTTACCCGCTGGATTATGCCCGGCAATTCACGGCGGATGTTTATACCGACGGCTCCGTTCTGCTCACGATCGCGGAATCTGGGGACAAGTTCCTTGTCCGGCCCGAGGGAGCGGCGGAGCTTTCCGTCCTCCCGGAGGGAACCGTGGAGCTGCGCCAGCCGCTGGAAAATATTTACCTCGTGTCCAGCTCCATGATGGATTACTTCATCCACCTGGACGCGCTGGATTCCATCACTCTTTCCGGCACCCGGGCCGATGGCTGGTATCTCGACGAGGCCAAAGCCGCCATGGAGGCGGGCGAGATCACCTATGCGGGCAAGTACAGTGCGCCGGACTACGAGTGCATCCTGGCTGCCCACTGCAGCCTTGCCATTGAAAACACCATGATCTACCACACCCCGGAGGTCAAGGAGCAGCTAGAACACTTTGGGGTGCCGGTGCTGGTGGAGCGCTCCAGTTATGAGAGCGGCCCCCTTGCCCGGATGGAGTGGATCAAGTTCATTGGGCTGCTGCTGGGCAGAGCCGAAGAGGCCGAGCGCGTTTTCAGCGAGAAGATCGCGCGGATCGAGCCCGTTTTGCAGCAGGAGCCCACGGGCAAGACGGTGGCGTTCTTCTCCGTCACGGGAAATAACCTCATCACCGTCCGCAAGGGCGGGGATTATGTGGCCCAGATGATCGGGATGGCCGGTGGCAGCTATGTCTTTGCCGACCTCACGGACAATGGCAACAGCCTTTCCACCATGAATCTCCCGCAGGAAACATTCTACGCCCAGGCCAGAGACGCCGATGTACTCATTTACAACAGCACCATCGAGGGCGTGGTGGATACCCGGGAGCAGCTGGTGAAAAAATGCGCCATGCTGGCCGATTTCAAAGCCGTCCAGTCCGGTGACTGCTGGTGCACTTCCAAGAGCTTTTTCCAGCAGAGCATGGCCCTGCCGGACCTCATTTTGGATATGAACCGTGTCTTCACCGAGGGCGACCCCGCCCCGGAGGAGCTGACCCTCTTACAGAAAATTTCCTGACGGTATGTGAAAAGGAGTACCCCATGACCACCCCCAAACGCCTCACTCTGACCTACCTCGCCCTCACGGCGGGGCTTTTGGTGCTGTTTGGCATGAATCTGCTGTGGGGCAGCGTTTCGCTGACCCCGCAGGCCGTGCTGGCGGCCCTGCTGGGCAAAGGGCAGGACGCGCTCTCCATGGGCATCATCCTGCAGCTGCGGCTCCCCCGGGCGGTCATGGTGATCCTGCTGGGGGCGGCGCTCTCGGCAGCAGGCTATCTGCTCCAGACCTTTTTTGCCAACCCCATTGCGGGCCCGTTTGTCATGGGCATTTCCAGCGGTGCCAAGCTGGCCGTGGCCCTCACCATGGTGATGTTCCTCAATCAGGGGCGCTTCACCAGCTCGGCGGCGCTCATCATCGCCGCCTTTGCGGGTGCCATGGCGGCGATGGCCTTTGTGCTGGCTGTGGCACGGCGGGTGCAGCGGATGA
>ERZ837380.1576-NODE-1576-length-27864-cov-4.045093_pt1 | contig 27864 bp, 22 predicted proteins | sample MGYA00519685_ERZ837380 | MGnify/ENA primary metagenome ERZ837380 (study PRJEB31850, sample SAMEA3708817) | human gut metagenome | biome: human gut; feature: human-associated habitat; material: faeces | place: China | collected 2014 ...
AAAATTTATTAAATAATCCCTTTGAATTTTTATTTTTTTGAGAAACTTTTTCTTTTTTATTTAATAATACTTTTTCATGTTTAATTTTCTCTTCTGTTTTTTTACTATCTTCATCATCATAGTCATTATCATCATCAAAATATTTTTCTTCTTCATCTTCGTCGTCTTCGTCATAATCGAAATCATATATATCTTCATAATCTTCGTCTAAATCATCATCGATTTCTTCATTTTCATCTTCATCATTTTCTTCTTCCATGTCGTCATCATCAACATCATAATCATAGTCATCTTCTTCATCATATTCATCATAGTCATCTTCGTCTTCTTCATCTTCTTCGTACTCTTCTTCGTCATCATCGTCAAAATATTCTTCTTCATCATCTTCTAACTCATCTTCATCATCTTCCGGAAAATCGTATGAAAGTAAATCTTCATCGTTTTCATTAATATCTTCGTTTGATTTATAATATGTTTGTTCTTCTGGTTCTTCTTCGATTTCATCTTCAAGTTCTTCTAATTGATACTCTGATAAATCTTTTCCAAATTTTGTTGTTATTTCATTTTGGAATACTTCGTATATATTTTTGATTCCATCAATTCTCCAATAATTTGAATTAATTATTGTTCCTGCCTTTAATTTTATGTTATTAATTGCCTCTTCAAAATTTTTCTCTTTTTCTTCAATGTTTTTCAAATATTCTTTATTATATAATTCATTATAAGCTTTTTTGGTTGATTTTCCAGCAATTTCTCTTAATACTAATTGATATAAATTTCCAAATTGATCTATATCTAATTCAAATTTTTCGCAAGCTTCTGTCATCATTACTTTATGTGCTTTTAAGCCATTTATTGCTGTCATTCTTTCATTATCTAAGAAACTAACAATATATTCTTTTTCTGCTTTTAAAAATTCTAATTTTACAGAAACATCTCTTAGTGTTTTTTGATATTTATCTAATTTTATATCTTCATTTTCTATTTCATTTAATAATCTTCTGGTTTTATCATATACTGAAATATATGCTTCTGCTTCTTTTTGTGCTATTTGAGTTCTTGCATTTACGGATTTTTCAACTACATCTTCATTGAATTTTACTTTCTCATCTCTACCATTGTTTATCATTATTTCTGCAATTTCTTTTTTCATATCATCCAAAGTTTCTGCCGTCGCAAATTGTTTTAATTCTTTTATTTTGCTAACATCAATTTCTTGCAATTCTTTTCTTACTTCTTCTATTAATTGGATATGTGCACCTTCTTCTAGTCTTCTTGTTTTTGAGCATTTATTTCTTTCTTTTTGTCTTTCATTAAATTCTTTTAAACTATTTATAAATCCATTTTTTAATTCTTCTAAACGTTCGTTATTGCTTAAAATTGTTTGTCCTGTTTTTTCTAACTTTTTTTCTAGAAGTGCAGGTTCTTCATCTAAATCATCAAATAGTTTGTTTCTATCTTCTTCGAGTTTTATATTAGATTTATATAGCTTTTTTTGTTCTTGTTGTATGCTTCTAATTTCATTTGCTATTTGGTCAAATTGTTCTATTACTTTTTCTTCTTCTTCGATTATTTCTTGATATTTACAGGTTTCTTCTATTATTGTTTTATAGCTGTTATATAATTTTTTTAAATTATTGCTTTCATTAAATCCAAATACTTTGTTGAAATATTTTTCTAATACTATTGCACTTCTTTCATACATCCTTTTAGTCCTCCCATTTTATTTTTATACCGGTATTTTATCACTTATGGCGTAAAATAGCAATATAAATAGGAAAAAAGAATTAATTAAGAGTCTAGTTTTGTGTATGTAAGTATTACACTATCTGGTATAATTTCATCGTTCGTTGATAGATAAACATTAAGTATATCTCCGCTTATAAATGACATTAAGAAACTATATACTGCCCCAGATTTTAAATCTTTTGTATTATATATACTACAATAATCAACATTAACTAATTGTTTTATATTATATTTTGACAATCCTAAATTAAAAGCATACCAATCTATTCCATTCATCTTCATTGTTTTATGTATTGTTACTCTATATAATTTTCTTCCGTCAATCCAAGTTCCTATTTCCATTTCTGTTTCAGAATAACTGTTACTATTTTTCAATGTTTCATATTCTTCTTTTGAAATTGTTACTGTATCTCTACTTCCTACTATTTCATCAATTTTTTCTTCATAAGATGCCAAAATATTATTTTCTTCTTTTTGTCCATTATAAAATTTTTTCCTTGCCTCGTCGGTCATATTAAATAATCCTGTGTTGCTTATTGCTTGAATACTTATTACTGCAAGTATTAATAAAATAATGGTTGTAATTACTAGTGCTACTAGTGTTATTCCTTTGTTTCTTCTTAATTTTTCCATTGTATTCTCCTTCTCTTTATTAAGTTAAAAACTTAATAAAAATAGAAAGCTTGATAAATAACCAAATCATCATACTTTCTATTTTTTTATGTATAAAATTTTTCAAAAATGAGTATTGCATTTTTAGTTATACTATGATATATAATAAGAAAAAAATATTAATTAAGTTTTTAACTTAATTTTATAAAAAAAATTCCTATGCTGAAATTTTCATTATAGGAACTTTTTATTTTTTCACAATTCTTTCTGGAACACCAACCACAGTTACATTATTCGGTATATCATGTAAAACAACAGCATTTGCTCCAATCTTAACATTATTTCCTATTTTTATTGGTCCTAATACCTTTGCTCCAGAACCTACCATCACATTATTGCCTATGTCTGGATGCCTTTTGTATTTATCTTTGCCTGTACCTCCTAAGGTACTATTATGATATATTGTACAATCATCTCCTATTGTAGCAGTTTCTCCTATTACTACTCCCATACCATGATCTATTAACAATCTTTTTCCAATTTTCGCCCCTGGATGAATTTCAATTCCTGTTAAGTGTCTTGCTATTTGTGAAATTAATCTTGCTATAAAATAAAGTTTTTTCGTATAGAAAAAATGTGCTATTCTATGGAAAAATATCGCATGAAATCCTGGGTAAAGAATTATTGCTTCTAATACATTTCTACAAGCAGGGTCTTTTTCTTTTATATTTTTAGCATCTTCATATAATTGTTTTAAACAATTTTTCATAAGCATCACCTATTTTATTATATGCTTTTATATATATTATTGTTTTTCTATTTGCCTAAAAATAATTGAACATAAATTTTTCCATATTTTGAACCTTTTACTACTCCTATTCCTGTGTAATTAAAAGAACTATTTAAAATATTTGCTTTATGTCCCGAAGAATTCATCCATGCTGTTACTGCTGCACTATTGCTAGAATTTCCAGCAATATTTTCACCTGCTGTTTTATATGATATTTTAAAACTGTTTAGCATTTGAAACGGTAAACCATATGTTGGTGAATTATGTGAAAAATAGTTGTTGTCTACCATATCTTGTGCTTTTATTCTTGCTACTCTTAATGTTTCTGTATCTAATTTTAATGCTGATAATCCATTTTGTGTTCTTTGATTATTTATTAAATCAAATACTTCTTTTTCATCAGTGGTCATTGCTGTAGTAGTGCTATTTGAATTACTACTGGAATTGTTATTTGAGCTATTGTTTGAATTACTAGAATTTGGGTATATTGCTTTTACATATTTTTTATTAACTGCTCCAACGTAATCTCCTTCTACTTGTACTATATACCAATCTCCAACTCCTGCAAAAACTCGTATATATTCATTTTTCTTTACTGTTGCTACTATTCCATAGTTAGTTCCTGGACCGCTTCTTACATTTAAAGTAGTTGCTGTTACTAGTCCAGTTGAAAAATTTACTTTATAATAATGTTGCATACCAAAAGAATTTGTGAATATACAAATTATCATAGTAAATAATAGTATTGCACTTGCCTTAAAAATTGTCTTTTTTCTTATCGAAATAATTTTCATACAAAATATCTCCTTCTATTTTATTTACTATTATTTATACGATATTCTTGTCTAATATTACCATTTTCTTACATTTTCTATATGAACAAATCTTATTTTTGAGTAATTGTATTCAGCTTACATTATATGAGATTTAGGTATATTTGTTAATAAAAAAATACCAGGCTTTTCCTAGTATTCTTCTATCTTTATTTGTAATTTTTCTTCTATTCCATAAATTTTTTCAACTTCTAGTTTTGTTATTTGAGTATCATCTTTAAATGCAAGTTTATTCATTGCATCTAAAACTATTTTTACTATATTATCTATATCAGGTTTTTTGGTTGGACTTATTGTATTTTTCAACATATTTTCTTTGTCACTCTTTTTTGTACTTTTAGGAACTTCAAAATATGCTGTAATAGTTACTTTTGCTCTTCCAACAATTTCTTTAAAACGTGGGTATTTTAATAAAAAATATTGTTCTACTAAAGTTTCGTAGTCTTTTGTTTTTGTTGGTGTATATACTATTCCAGTATATGAATTTACTCTTGGTCTTCCTTTTCCTGTTATCTTGCCTGGTACTTCGAATTCATATGTCATTGTTTTCTCCTTTTTCTTGTGTTATTTTATAATTTGTTTCATTCTTCCATATACCAAATTAACCCATGTGCTTGAAGCGGGACAGAATTTTGTTTTTACTGCTGATAATGTTTTTCCATAGTAGAAAACTCCACCTTTGGTTAGATATTTATTATGTAAGGTTTTTGCTGCTACTTCTAATCCTTCTTCAACTGAATTATATTTTATTAAATTTCCTTTTGACATTAAACTTATGTAATTATGTGTTCTACGATGGTTATCTGCTATGTTCCATCCAGATTCTGCTGATATTAGACCACAGAAAAATATTTCATTTAATTCATATTTTTGGCATAAGTCATATATTAAGTCCGAATTATTATAAAAAAATTTACTTGTGTCTTGCTTTACTCCTGATATTACTGTTTTAAAATCTTCTTTTGATAGATTTGTACTTACTGTTAAATCCATATCTTTTGATATTTTTACGTCTTTTATTTGTGTATATATTTTTTCTGGTTCAACATTTTCTGGTTCTTGATTTTGTTCTTGGTTAGTTGCCTCAATTTGTTCTGTTTGATTATTTTCTGTTTGTGTTTCTGTACTCTGTCTATCATTCATACTTTTTCTTGATGAAACCTCTTGAGTTTCTACTTTAGCTATTTCTACTTCTTCATTAGTTTGTACTTCTTCTGTTTCATCTTGTTCAGCTCCTACACTTTCAATATATTTAGTCTGAGCTGCATTATATATAAAAAATATTGTACTAAATATTATTCCTATTGCTGTTATATACAATATTATGTTTATATTCATTTTTTCGTTGTTCTTCATTTTTTCCTCACATTATTTCTTAATAAATTTAGATACGAAAAAGCCTTCCATATCTTTTGATGGTAATATTCTTATTGATTTCTTTATATCTTTTTCTAGTCCATCATTAATTCCTGGCATTGCATTTTTTATATTTATATCCATATCAACCATTTTTAAGTTGAAGTTTTTTAATGCCCAGTCCAAAATATATTCATTCTCTTCTTTATTTAAAGTACAAGTTGAATACACTAATACTCCGTTTGGTTTTAATGCATCATAAGCACTTTGAAATAGTTTTTTCTGCATTTTAGTCAATTCATTAACTTTTTTAGGTGACCAAACTCTGTAGCTTTGCACATCATATGCTGTAAATCTACCTTCCCCGCTACATGGTGTATCTAATAAAACTCTATCAAATTGTTCTTTGTATTGTGAACCTATTTTTTCTCCACGTCCATTTACAACCTCTACTATATCAGCACCTTGCATTTTTACATTATATTTTAATTTTTCGCACCTCATCTTGTCCAACTCATTTGCTAAAACATGTCCTTTTCCATTCATTAATGATACTATTTGAGTTGTTTTACTTCCTGGCGCTGCTGTTAAATCTAATATATTTTCATTTTCTTTTGGAGCTAAAACAAGTGGTGGTACCATACTTGGTAAACTTTGTATATAAATATAACCTTTTTGATAAATGTCCAATTTTTGTATGTCTTTTTCATTTGCATTTTTTATTACAAATGCATCTGGGTACCATAATACTCTTTCAAATTTTATATTTTGTTCTTTAAAATATCTCATTAATTCTTGAGCATTATATTTTAATGTATTTACTCTTAAAGTTGTATATCTTTTTTCAATAATTCCTTTTAAAATATTGTCTACCATTCCTGGTGTAAACATTTCATATAGATTTTCCATAAATTCTTTTGGTAGTCTATTTTTTATTTCTTTTATTGATACTGGCATAACATTTCCTTTCTTTTTGCCTCTTTGCGTATTTTTATTACTTCATACACACAGTAAAATGGTAATGTCATTTGTCCTACTGACATTACTAGTGTAAATAATCTTCCTGTATATTTATATATTATTTCTATTGGTGTTCCTGGGAAATTTTTTGATATAAACATTAAGTTACTATCAAATATGTTGTTTACTATAAATGCTAATATACATACACATCCAACTAAACTTGCATAATATTTAATATCATTTTTTTCTACTTCTATGTAATGTGTTAAATTTATAAGTAATCCTAAATATACCATTACTCCATGGAATATATAACTATGAATGCTTACTAAATGAAACATTGGATATGATGGTAATGATGTAGTTGGAAGTATCATAAATACTACTCCTCCTATTATTCCACCTGTTGCTAAAAAGACATTTCCTGTTCTTTCTAGTTTGTTTTTTCCAAATGAGCTTAGTAGTCCTGCATATAATAATAAACTACAATAATATAGTGGTACATAGTTATTTACATTTCTTATATCTCCTGTACATAATTTGAAGGCTATTATTATTGTCTCAAATATCCACATTGTTATTGTACATTTTTTTATTATATTTTTTATTTCATTTTTGCTTTTTGTTACTGTGTTTTTTAGTGCAATTGTTATACATATTGCTGTTAGGATTATTAGTTTTAAATGTCCTAATGTAAATATGCCACATGGTTCGTATTCTCCTGGTTTTGAAAAGAACATTTTTTTCTTCCTTTCTTGTTTTTTGTTATTTTATCATACTTGGTGTTTTTTTACAAGTATTAAAAAAAGAACAAATTTGAAACTTGTTCTTTTCTATTTTTCTAACCATATCTCATATATATTCCCATATGATTGATTAAATCCATTACATATATAATATGATGTGTTTAATTCTGTAATATCATGAGTTAAAGTTAATTGTTCTGTTGTTTTGTCTGTATACGAAAATGTTTTATATCCTGATGGATAATAAGCTGAGCCCCATGTTTTGTTAGTTGTTGTTGCCATTATTCTTCCTGCTGAATCACTTGTTGCCCATCCAGTAACTTTTCCTATTGATTTTAATCTTTTATATGGTGTTAAATCTATAGAATTTACTGTGTAAATTCCTCCGCCTCCAGCATTTGCATTACAATCAATATACACATTATCATTATTTATTGTTGCATAATATCTTCTACCTGAACGAGCACATTGTTCATATCCTCCTGTTAAGTTTTCAAACATATTGCCATAATAATATAGATATAATCTTTCAAAAGCCGTTACTTCACAAGAATCTGTATATACATTTCCTGCTTTTGTTTTAGCTGTACATTTTATTGTTGCAGTTCCCGGATTTACGTATTTTATTTTTCCATTTTGGTCAACAGTAACAATATTTTCATCTGAACTTTCCCATATTATTTGAGCGCGTGTAGGTTTTTCTTCAATTTCTAAATTATATTCTAGTTTATTTTCCATTTTATTTCCATTATTTCCTATTACGCTTTCATTTTCTAATTTTAGTAATTCTTGAGTATTTTCTTTTAATTTTAAAGTTCCAATATCATCTTGATATGTTCCAGCTTCAATGCTTCCTATTGATATACTTCCAGTTCCACCATTTCCGCCTCTCTTTCCGCTAGTTGTAGTTCCTCCGTTTGCTTCATAATTTCCAGTATTTGTGTACTCATTTTTATAAAAAATATTTATAGAACCTCCTCCTGAAGCTCCTCCTGAATAGCTTCCAGTTCCTCCATTACTTCCATTAGCCATTATAGTTTTGGTATTGATAAAATTATTACTATTTATGATAAGTAATCCTCCAGTTCCATTTTGTCCATTTCCACTTGAAGAAGAACCTTCTCCTCCTGGATTTCCAGCTCCTCCTCCGTGCAACTCCGTTCTTAGCTAATCCATAGCCACCTGTTCCACCTTCTGAAGAACCTGCTCCAGCATCTTTACTAGTGCCATAAGAAATTGCTCCTCCTCCAGAGCCACCAGAATAAGAAGTTGCTGTACCGCCTTCTCCAACAGCATATCTTCCTCCCCAATAATTAAATCCACTTCCAGAACCTCCGCCTGCAAGAGCTCTTTTTGTACCATTTTCTCCAGAATTTCCACTTCTATCATTATCACTTGCTAAAAATTCAACATAGAATTTTTCTCCACCTTTTGCTCCAACAGCTGGTATATATTCATAACTTGTATCTACATTTTGCCACAAATAAACATTTTGTCCTTTAGCATATGCTCCTCTTGAGTTCATTGATATTGTTCCATTATTGGTTATTGTTCCTGTACAATATATAAAGAATCCTTTTGGTCCTCCATAACCTTTTTCATTTGCATAAGTTGTTAAAATAGTATCATTTGATATATTTATATCACCATTAACTTTTAATACTATCATATTTTGTGCATATCTATCTGCATTTCCTACATCTTCTTCTGTTCCAAATTGAGTATCATTAGTTATGTTTAAATTTTCATTAAAATTATAGACTTTTACACTATAATCTTCATCATTTATATGAATATTATATAATCCATTATTTAAGTCATTATCACCAATTGCACTTATCAAACTAGAACTTGTTATATTATTAGAAACATCTGTATTAACTATAGAAATATTTTTTTCTAATGTTACTATATTGTTTAAATCTGTATTTTCTATCTTAGCTGATATTGTTAATGTGCTATCATCATTTGTAAGATTGTTTCTTTTACAATCATAATCAATAATTGAAAATTTATTACCCTCAACCCAATTGCCGTTTTTTCCAACTTTGTAATATATTTTATAGTTTTCTAAATTTATATTATTTTCTAGAGATATTACCTCATAGCCATTAATATCTTCATCTATATTTACTTTTAGAGTAGAATTATTTATACTTTCATCATTTATGTTTAAATTTTTCTGTACTTCGTCTTTTTCTAGTTCTTTTATTTTAAATTTATTGTCCTTATTTTTTTCTACCATATAGTCTAAAGTTATTGTATTTTTGGAGTTTCCATTTATTTTTCTGCCATCTGGACATTCTATATATTCAATTCCATTTTCACTATTTATTGTTACTAATGTTTTTATGTTTTTTTCATCTTGATTGTCATATACTATATAAGAAAACAATTCTTTTTTGTTTAATTTTTCTGTTTGTTTGTTTTGTACAGTACTGATTATTCTTACTGCCGCAAAAGTACATAGTAATAAAATCAAAATTACTACAAAAATAACATATTTGTATAATTTTATTTTCTTCATTTAAATTCTCCTAACAGTATATTATTTTTCTAACCATATCTCATATATGTTTCCGTATGACTGATTAAATCCATTACATATATAATATGATGTGTTTAATTCTGTAATATCATGAGTTAAAGTTAATTGTTCTGTTGTTTTGTCTGTATACGAAAATGTTTTATATCCTGATGGATAATAAGCTGAGCCCCATGTTTTGTTAGTTGTTGTTGCCATTATTCTTCCTGCTGAACCACTTGTTGTCCATCCAGTAACTTTTCCTATTGATTTCAATTTTTTATATGGTGTTAAGTCTATAGCATTTTTTGTATATACTCCACCTCCGCCATAATTAGCATTACAATTTATATAAATATCCGAATCATTAAAAGACGCTGAAAAAGTCCTTCCTGAACGAGCACACTTTTCATATCCCCCAGTTATATTTTCAAACATATTACCGTAATAATATAAATATAATCTATCATATGCTGTTATTTCACAAGAGTCCGTATATTCAATTCCTATTTTTGTTTTAGCTGTACACGTTATTGTAACAGTTCCTGGATTTACATATTTTATTTTTCCATTCTGGTCAACAGTAACTATATTTTCATCAGAACTTTCCCATACTATTTGAGCAGTATTTGGCTTTTCTTCTATTTCTAAATTGTATTCTAATTTATTTTCAACTTTATTTCCGTTATTTCCAATTACACTTTCATTAGCAATTTTTATCAATTCTTGTGAATTTTCTTTTATTTTAAAATCTCCTGTATCTGATGAATATGTTCCATTTTTCACACTACCTATTGATATTGTTCCATCTCCACCATTTGAACCACTTTTGCTACCAGAAGAATTAGTTCCTATATCTCCGCCTTTAGCTTCTAATGAGCCTGTACAACTTATATTGTTTTTATAGAATATATTTATGCTGCCTCCTCCTGAGCTTCCTCCACCAATATCAGTATATACAGTTCCTTTTGAACCATTTGATTCTATTTTTCCTTTATTGTCTACATTATTAGAATATATTACTAATAATCCACCTGTTCCATTTTCTCCTGTTCCATCTTGTGCATTCCCAAAGCCGTTTTGTCCTCCGATTCCTCCTGGATTTCCAGCTCCGCCGCCTGCTAATCTAGTAGCCCATGATGAACTTGCTCTATAACCTCTACCATTACCACCTTTTCCACCAGTCGAACTTCCATCTTCTGCCTGGATGGTTAAGCCACTATTCTGATTACAGCCACCGCCACCAGCTCCTCCTGAATAAGATGTTCCAGTTCCTCCAGCTCCTGAAATTGCTATTGGATTATCATCAGATGCCCATACAGCTCCAGAGCCACCTCCTCCGGTTTGTCTTTTGCTTCCAGCATAACCATTAATTCCATTACCACCTGAATTTCTTCCTTTTCTTAGACTTTCTCCGCCTTTTGCTCCTTGAGCTGGTATATATTCAAAGGTATTATTATTGTTTTCATACAAATAGACATTTTCTCCTTCTGCTCTTGCACCTCTTGCTGTCATGCTGATTGTTCCATTGTTAGTTATTGTTCCTGTGCAATATATCATTAGTCCTTTTGGTCCACCATATCCATCATCACTTTTACAGGCTGTTAATGTTACACCTTCATTTATTATTAGATTTCCATTTACTTTTAATACTACTGTATTTTTAGCATCTTCACTATCTGTTGCAACATCAGTTTCTTTATTTCCAAATTCATATATATTATCTGATAATGTTGCACCATCAACACTATTTATTCCGTCTAATACTAAATCTTGATTATATACAATTGTATGTAAATTGTAATTTACTTTTTCTTCTGTTCCTTGTTCATCTTTTCCTGTAACTTCTATCGTTGAATAACTACTTTTTTTGATTTTTTCAATTTCAGCAATTAAACTATTTTTTTCTTTTGTGTCTTTTTGATAATCTTCTACACTTATTATTTTTAGGGCTTCTCTATCTATTAGGAAACTGTATTTATCAATTATTACATTGTCTTCTTCTATTTTAGATTTTTCTATTTTTTCTTTTATGAATTCATCTAAAAAATCTTCTGAATTATATTTTTCATTAGTTGCCTTTTGTATTGATGCCTCCAACAAAACATTTTCGAGTTGTCCTTTTGTTTGTGCTTTTTCTGTTTCCTTTTTTGCTTTAATCGCATTAGAAATTAATCCATTATCAGTTAATGCACTTATTGTTATTCCTGCTAATATTAATAAAATTATTATTGTTACAACTAACGCTATTAATGTTATTCCTTTGTTTCTTATGTTTTTTTCCATTGTTTTCTCCTTATATTAAGTTTGAAACTTAATATAAAACAAACACTAGAAATATACTGAGTTATTAACATTTTTATTTTTTAGTATTATATTATTCTAAATTTGAACTATTGATTTTTTATTTAAGTTATGTTATATTTTGAGTGTAAGAAATTAATTAAGTTTCAAACTTAATTAATAAAATACTTTATCTAATACACAAAAAAGAAAAATTAAGAATGTCTCCAATGTCTTAATTTTTCTTTTATCTCTTCCGCAGAAGACATTTTCAAAATATCTTCTGCAAGTTTTTTACATTCAGAATATTTCAGATCCAATATCAGCTTTCTAGCTTTTAATACCTTATTAGCATTCATAGAAAACTCATCCAATCCAAGTCCTATAAGTAATGGAATATATAGTAACTCTCCAGCTGATTCGCCACACATTCCGCATTTAATTTTATTTTTATGAGCTCCATTTATTGCTGATTTGATTAGCCTTATAACTGCAGGATTATACATTGTATATAAATTAGCAATTTTTTCATTTCCACGTTCTACTGCAACTGTATATTGAATTAAATCATTTGTCCCAATACTAAAAAAATCACATTCTTTTCCAAATTCTTCTGCCATTATTGCAGTTGATGGTATTTCTACCATTATTCCTATTTTGATATCCTTTTTAAATGCAATATTTTGTTTTTCTAATTCTTTTTTTACATCTTCAATTATGTCTTTCGCTTCTCTTAGTTCTTCTATTGAAGATATCATTGGTAACATTATTGATAAATTTCCAAATGCACTTGCTCTTAAGATTGCTCTTATTTGTGTTTTGAATAGTGCTATGTTATCTAAGCAAATTCTAATTGCTCTATAACCCAAAAATGGATTTTGTTCTTTGGGTAATTCCATATATTTTAAATCTTTATCTCCTCCAATATCTAGTGTTCTTATTACTACTTTTTTATTTTGCAACTTTTGTGCAATCTTTTTATATGCCATAAATTGTTGTTCTTCTGTTGGAAAGTTTTCTGAATTCATATATAGAAATTCGCTTCTAAATAATCCAACTCCTTCTGCTGTATTAGAAATCACTAATTCTGTATCTTCTGGTACTCCAATGTTTGATAGTAGTTCTACTTTGTGCCCATCTATTGTTTTTGTTTCTTTATTCTTGTATTTTTCAAGTTCTTCTTTTTCTTGTTTTAGTTTTTCTTTTAGCTCTCCAAGTTCAACACATTCTTCTTCTGTTGGATTTACAAAAATCTCTCCTGTTGTTCCATTTATTGCTATAAAGTCTTTTTCTCTTAATACTTGTATTGCGTGTTTTATTCCTACTATTGCAGGAATTTCATGGGTTCTTGCCATTATTGATACATGGGAATTTGTTCCTCCAAGTTCTGTTACTATTCCTGCAATATTATTTAAATCTAATTTTGCAGTATCTGAAGTAGTCATTTCTTTTGCTACTATTATGGTATTACGTGGTAAATGAGAAAAGTCTATTACTTCTTTATTTAATAATTTTGCAATGATTTTTTTCTTCATATCTAATATGTCTGAACTTCTTGATGCTAAGTAGGTATCATCCATATTTTCAAATATTTGTGTTATTGAATTAAAACCTACCTCTGTAGCATATGCTGAATTATATTTTTCTTCTTTGATTATTTTTAAAGTTTGTTCTGTTAGTGTTTCATCTTTTAAAATCATTAAATATGCTTGCATTATGTCTTTTTCTGTTCCTGAAGATTTTTTTATTATCTCCTCTGTGTCTTTTATTACTGAATTTAGGGCTTCATTGAATTTTTCTGTTTCTTCTTCTACATTGTCTATCTTAGATTTTTCTACTCTTAAATCTTCTGGTTTTAGTAATACAACTTTACCAAAGCCTATTCCATTAGAAACTCCTTTTCCTTTTAACACTTTTCTCATCTCCTTTTTATTCTCCAAAATTATTTTCAAATGCTTCTGTAATTTCTTTTAATGCTTGGTTTTCATTTTCTCCATCACAAGTTATTTCTATTTCTGTATTCTCTTTTATTCCTGCTGACATTATTGAAAGGGGAGATTTTGCATTGATTTTTTTGTCATTTACTATTAGATTTATTTCACAGTTATATTTCATTGCAATCTTAGCAAGTTCACTTGCTGGTCTTGCATGAAGCCCTGTTTCATTGTTTAGCGTCACTTTTTCTTTTACCATAGATTTTTTCTTCCTTTCTTTTGCCTAATTTTCCCATACATTCTTTTTGAGTCCAGCTAGTATTCCTGCTGATACTATAGAGCCTATTGCTAAAGCTAATAAATACCCCCATGGATTTCCAATTAATGGTACTACAAATATTCCTCCATGTGGTGCCATTAGTGTACAGTTAAAGGCCATTGATAATGCTCCTGAAACTGCTGAGCCAACAACACATGCTGGTATTACACGTATTGGGTCTGCTGAAGCAAATGGTATTGCACCTTCTGATATAAATGATAAGCCCATTACGTAATTTAATAGTCCTGCTTGTCTTTCTTTTTTTGGTATTTTTTTAGGGAAAAATGTTGCTAATATTGCTATTGCAAGTGGTGCAACCATTCCACCTATCATAACTGCTGCCATAATTTCATAGTGTCCTTCTGCTAACATTCCTGTTCCAAAAGTATATGCTGCTTTATTTACTGGTCCTCCTAAATCAACTGACATCATTCCAGCAAGTATTGCTCCTAATATTATTTTATTTGTTCCACTCATTGATGATAAGAAATTGTTTAGTCCTGTATTTATTGCTGATACGAATGGATTTATTAATAACATTATAATTCCTATTAAAAGTATTCCAGCAACTGGGTAAATTAATATTGTTCTAATTCCTTCTAAACTTTTAGGCATAAATGAAAATACTTTTTTCAAAAATAGCACTACAAATCCACCTAAAAATCCTGCTATTAATGCTCCTAAAAATCCTGAACTTACTAATACTTCTTCTGGATTACTAAGTGAGGTAAAGGTTGTTCCAGCTTTTGCAATAGCTCCTCCAACAAACCCAACTACAAGTCCTGGTCTATCTCCAATACTCATTGCAATATAACCTGCAAGAATTAGTAACATAAAGTCAAATGCCATTCCACCAATAGTTTTAAAGAAACTTGCTACTGGTGTATTCATTCCAAAGTTTGATGGATCTATTGAGTAATCATCCAATAAAAATGCTATTGCTATTAAAATTCCTCCACCTACTACAAATGGTAACATATGTGTTACACCATTCATTAAGTGTTTATATATATTTCCACCAAAGTTTCCTTTTTCTTCGAATTCGTTTTCTTCATTTTCTTTATGATGGTATATTGGAATTTCTGAATTTTCATTTATTGCTTTCTCTATTAATTCTTTTGGTTTATGAATTCCATCTGATACTCTCGCTTTTATTACTTTTTTACCATCAAATCTTGATAAATCTATATTTATATCTGCTGCTATTATAATTGCTTTTGCTTTTTTTATTTCTTCATCTGTTAATATATTTTTTGCTCCAGATTGTCCTTGTGTCTCTACTTTTATTGGATGTCCTAGTTCGTTGCCCATTTGTTCTAAACTTTCTGCTGCCATATACGTATGTGCTATTCCTGTTGGACAGCCTGTAATTCCAAGAAGTTCATAAGTTTGTTTATTTCCATTTTCTTCTTTTTGTTTATCATCTTCTATTTTTTCTTTTTCTGCTTCATTTATTATTTTTATGAATTCTTCTTTTGTTTTTGCATTTATTAGTTTTTTTCTAAAGTTTTCATCCATTAATAAAGTTGATAATCTACTTAATACTTCTAGGTGTATATTTTCTTTGGTATCTGGTGCTGCTATTAAGAATAATAGTTTTACTGGTTTTCCATCTAAGGATTCAAAGTCTGCTCCTTCTGGTATTACCATTGCAGATACTCCAGGTGCTGTTATACATTCTCCTTTACCATGTGGAATTGCTATTTCTTCTCCAATTCCAGTTGAACTTTGTTTTTCTCTTTGTGTTACGAGTTCTAAGTATTTTTGTTCATCTTTAATGTTACCGTTTTTTGTCATTAATTTAACTGCTTTTTCTATGAGTTCTTCTTTGTTTTTTGCTTTTACATTTAAATCTATAGAAGCGGTACTTATTAAATCTGTAATTTTCATAATTTAACTCCTCTCTATTTTAATAATTCATATATTTCTTCTTTGGTTGCTAAAAATTCAGAATTTACAGTTGCTGCTCCTGCTGCCATTCCCATTCTAAAAGCTTTATCGTGATTTTCAAATAATTCATACCCAGCAATAAAACCTGCCACCATTGAGTCTCCTGCTCCTACTGTATTTATTATTTTTGAATTTGGATTTCTTAAAGCCTCCATCTTATAGGTATAACCATTTTCATCTATATAAACTGCTCCTTGACCTCCCATAGAAACTATTACATTTTTTGCTCCTTTTTCTTGTAAAAGTTCTGCATATTGTAATGCTTGTTCTTTGTCCTTAATTTTTGTATTAAAGATTTCTTCTAATTCTTCTTTATTTGGTTTTATTAAAAATGGCTTATATTTTAAAGTGTTTAAAAGCAAGTCTTTTGTTGCATCTACTATAATTTTTATTTCTTTTTCTTTTAGTTTTTCACAAATTTCCTCATATATGTTATTTTCAATTCCTTTTGAAACACTTCCTGATAAAACCAATATATCTCCATTTTTTATTTTTTCTAATTTTTGAAATAAAATTTCTACATTATCTTTATCTATTATTGGTCCTGTACAATTAATAGCTGTTTCTTCTGTATTAGAGTTTTTTGCTATTTTTACATTAATTCTTGAATTTGAGTTTTTTAATTTCACAAAGTCTGTTTTTATATTGTATTTTTCTATTTCTTCTTTAATTTTATTTCCTGTAAAACCTGCAATAAATCCTAAAGTTGTTGTTTCTATGCCTAAAGAATTTAAAACAATTGAAACATTAATCCCTTTACCTCCTGGTAATATAATTTCTTGATTACTTCTATTAATTTTTCCAATTTCAAAGTTTTCTATTTTTATTATATAATCCAAGGCAGGATTAAAAGTTACTGTATATACCATTTCTTTTTCTCCTCTTTTGAAAAAGTTTGAATTTTTATCTCTTTTTAAATATTTCCAAATTTATAATAAATATTCATTTATTATAGTTCAAATATTTTTTCTAAGGCATCTGCAACACCTTCATTATTGTTTGTTGTTGTAATAATATCTGCTCTTTCATATAATTCTTTTACTGCATTTTTCATTGCTATTTTATAACCTACTGTTTCAAACATTTCTATATCATTTGTTCCATCTCCGATTGCTATTGTTTGTGATAAATCTATTTTTAAATATTTGCTTAGATTTCTTATTGCATCTCCTTTTGTTGTATTTGGTGCCATTATATCTGTTATATATGGATTACTAATATAACCATTTTTTACTTTTCTTTGTTTTTGAGTTAGTCCCATTATATCTACTGGAGTCATTGTTATATCAAATTTGTCTATTAACTCTTTTCTAATGTTTTCTAACTTTTCTTTTTCTTCATCTACAATGCTAAATTTTATTATTGGTCTTTCTATTTTGTCTATATATTCTTCTAAGCTTTCTGTTTCTATTATTTCTGGTCTATATTCTGGAATTAGCCCATATTTTTGTGTATCTGTTATTATATTTCCTGATACGGTGATTGTGGTGTATAGATTGTTTTTTCTTATTATTTTTAGTATTTCTAATACTTTTTGTTTTTCAAGATTTTTTATAAAGAAGTCTTCATCTTTTTCAATATTTCTTGTTATTGCTCCATTTGAACCTATTAAATATGGCATTGCAGCACATTGAATACTGTATTTTTCTATACTTCCATATGGTCTTCCTGATGTTAATACTGTTATTATTCCCTTTTCTTTGAGTTTTTTTATTGTGTTTATTGTTCTTTGTGTGACTTGTTTTTCGTCATTTACTAATGTTCCGTCTATGTCGATAAATATAATTTTATATTTTTGTTTTTCCATTTTTTTGCCTCCTATTTTTGTTATTTTGTATTTGTTTTTGTTTTTTTATACTGAATAACAAAAAAAGCAAGAAATTTATTTTAAATTTCTTGCTTTTAAATTATATCTTTTTAATAAGTCTTCAATTACAGTTCCTTCTACTTCTTTAAGTCCTTTTTTCAAGGCTAAGTTTGCTGCAAATGGTAATTTTACATCTTCTATTTTCTTTCCATCCATCATTTTTGATGTTGCATCTAATAATACACGAACATCATAACATGAACCAAATACTTCTGGTACTCCTCTGTCTATATCTAATAATGTATAAACTGCTTCCATTGCTGTTCTTACAGAATATTCTGTTGTAAATACTGTATCTCTTACTGTATCTGCAAATTGACCTAAAAATGCAAAGTTTTTGCAACCATTTGGAACTACTTTTGGTCTATCTCCGGCTTTTCTAGGCATAAAGAATGCTGTTATATATGGCATCATACAAGGTACACATCTTGCTGAATTTGTTGCTAGTTCTTCTATTTGGTCTTCTGGTACTCCTAAATGATATAGCCATTCTTCTGTTATTTCTTTACCTGTGCATTCTCTCATTGGTTTTTTGATATAATTTCCTGGTTTGTTTGTAAATAAACCATATACCCATACTACTAGTTGGTCTTTTGGTTGTTCTTTAAAATGAGGTTGTCTATTTATTGTCCAACTCATTAGCCAATTTGAATCTTTTACAGATACAATTCCTCCTGTTACTACTCTTCCACTAAACGGATCTCTCTTGCAGATTTTTTCTATATATGGTGGTATTTTACTATCTAGTGTTGTAACTGTTGCAGATTCCCAATTTGTTTTTGAAATATCTGAACAGAATTTATCTGGATGTCCAAATTCTTCGTTTTGTAATGCTATTTTTCTCCATAATTCCCAACAAGCACCTTCTCCATTTTGTATTGTTAAATCTGGTGCTGTATCTTGGTCTCCTAACATTGATTTTTCAGTACAGCTTCCATTTGTAACAAATACTAAGTCATTTACTGTTAATGGTATATTTTCTTCTTTTCCTTCATGAATACAAACTATTTGTTTTGCAATTTTCTTTTCTCCATCAATATCAAATAATACATTTGTTACTTTTGTATCATATTGGAATTGAACTCCATGTGCTTCCAAGTATTTTACCATTGGTAATATTAATGATTCGTATTGATTATATTTTGTGAATTTAAGTGCTGAGAAGTCTGGTAATCCTCCAATATGGTGTATAAATCTTTGAATATATAATTTCATTTCTAAGGCACTATGCCAATCTTCAAAAGCAAACATTGTTCTCCAATATAGCCAAAAGTTTGATTTGAAGAATTCTTCTGTGAATACATCTGTTATTTTTTTATCATATAAATCTTCATCTTTTGTCATAAATAATTTTACAATCTCCATTGCTGCTTTATCTGATAATGTAAATTTTCCATCTGTATGTGCATCTTCTCCTCTATTTACTGTTGCTCTCATTAATGAATAATTAGGGTCTTTTTTATTTAGCCAATAATATTCATCAAGTACAGATGCTCCTTCTGTTTCTAATGATGGTATTGAACGGAATAAATCCCATAAACATTCAAAGTGGTTTTCCATTTCTCTACCACCACGAATTATAAATCCTTTATGTGCATCTTTTATACCATCACATGCTCCACCTGATATTTTTGATTCTTCCAATATGTGAATATTTTCACCTTTCATTTGTCCATCACGAACAAGAAAACATGCTGCTGCAAGTGATGCTAACCCTGCACCTACTAAGTATGCTGATTTTTCATCTACTCCTTCTGGTTTTCTTGGATGTGCAAATGCTTCATAATTTCCATTACTATAATACATAATAATTCCTCCTCTTAAGTTTTTTAAATTATAAAAACAAGTTTTAATTATTTTCAATAATCAAATATAGCCAAATGTATAAATTTTATACATTTGACTATATTTGTCTAATTTATGAAATTATCTAGTGCTTTTTCAAAGTTTCCTTCTACTATTTTTGATAATTTATTTATTATATCTTTTGGATTTTCTTTCATTCCGTGTTCTATCCAATCTTGAACTAGTCCAACTAATCCATATTTATAGAAATCTGCTATAAATTTTTCGTCTTGTTTATTAACTTTCATATTAACTGCTTTTTCTTCTAAAACATCCATTATTAACTTGTCTGTTTGTTTATATATAAAATTTAATAAAAAGTCTTTGCTTATAGAATAATATGTATTTTTTACAAATTCTTTGTTTTTTAATATATATTCAAATATATATAAAAATCCTTGTTGCCAGGTTTCATAGGTTGTTTTTTCTTCTATTTCTTGTATTACTTCGTTTTTATATATCCATTCTAGTAAATCGTAAATATCTTTAAAGTGGTAATAAAATGTTTGTCTATTTACTCCACAGTCTTCTGTTATTTCTTTTATTGTTATTTTTTTTAATTTATTTTTGGATAATAGTTTTTTTAATGATTCTGCTAATGCTTTTTTTGTTATTTCTGACATTTTGTCCTCCGTTTTTTGTTATTACATTAAATTTTCTGGATTTAATGCTTCTAATTCTGGTAATACAAATATTCCATCTTTTCTAACAAGAACGTCATCAAAATACATTTCTCCGCCACCGTATTCTTTTCTTTGAATGTTTACAATGTCCCAATGTATACTTGATCTATTTCCATTGTCACTTTCATCTAGAGCTTCTCCAGGTGTAAAGTGGAAACTTCCTTTTATTTTTTCATCAAATAATGTGTCTCCAATTGGTTTTTCTACATAAGGATTTAAACCTAATGCAAATTCGCCTATATAACGAGCTCCTTTATCTGTATCTAAGATTTTGTTTAGCATTTCTGTGTTATTTGAGGTTGCTTTTACTATTTTTCCATTTTCAAATTCAAATCTAATATTATTAAATAAAACTCCATTATATGTTGTTTCTGTATTATATGTAATATAACCATTTACACTATCTTTAACTGGTGCAGTAGCTACTTCTCCATCTGGAATATTGAATGTTCCCATATATTTTTCTGCTGGTATTCCTTTTATACTGAAAGTTAAATCTGTTCCTGGTCCTACAATATGAACTTCATCTGTTTTATTCATTAAGTCTTTTAAATTATCCATTGCTTTTGACATTTTTGCATAATCTAAATTACATACATTAAAATAGAAATCTTCAAAATTTTCTAAATTCATTTTACTCATTTGTGCCATTGAGTTATTTGGATATCTTAATATACACCATTTTGTTCTTTTTACTCTTTCTTCAAAGTGTACTGGTATCATATAATATTTATTGTAAATTTCCATTATTTTGCTATCTATGTTTGATATTTCTGAGGTGTTTGATGATGCTCTAATTCCTATATATGCGTCCATGTCTTTCATTCTTGCTGTATCATGTTTACTATATAATTTGATTTGTTCTTCTGTTGCATTTTCTAACATTATTCTTAGTAATTCATAATTTACTATGTTGAAGTATGGTCTAGCTTTCATTTGTTCTGCTTGTCTCATTAATTCTTTTGCTAGTGGCATTCCTTCTTCTCCTAATACTTCTATCAATAGATTGTCATTTTCTTTTAAATCTATTGAGTATGTTAATAGGTTATGCGCTAACTTTTCTATTCTTGGATCTTTCATTTTTGTTCCTCTCTTTCGTTTTTTTGTTCATTTTATCATATGTTTTTTTATTTGTAAAATGCTATCTAATAAATTCATCAAAAATTTTAAAAAAGGTAAAAATCTAAATTCTTACCTTTGATTTTACAGCTCCCACTTATCGGTAGGGTTCACCTGATTTTCAACTGTTGCTATTAATGTTTAATTTTTAATAATTTTTTGTTAATTTTTCGTTACAATTTTTTATCTTTTCCTATTTATATTATACTTATCATATAATATAAATAGGAAAAGATAAATCCGTTAAATACGGTTTTGCCTATAAATAGTTAAATAAACCATTCATCTAGGTCAAAAGTAGAATGGTTTATTTTTTATTTTAATTTGTTTTTCTATACTTACTATACTTAAAATATGATATAATCGCACAAATCACAGCAATAAAGATAAGATAAACCAAAGTCTGTTTTTTTCCTGCAAACGGTAACACTTTACTCAAAACTTCTTCAACTTTATTTTCTATATTTGTTTTATTATCAGAAGCGTTTTCTATTTTATTTTCAACTGTATTGTTAGCTGTATTAGTAATTGCGCTATTTGTCGTATTATTTATTTCATTGCTTATTAAATTATTAGTTGAATTGTTAATTACATTATTTGTATTCGAAATATTTGAATTTTCATTTTTATTCTCATTGTTTACTGTATTTTGATTACTACTATTGTTCGTATTATTCTCTTGATTATTATTTTGTTTTATTATGTATGGTGGTGTTAATTTTGAAAGTCCTGTGCAATTTCCAGAAGCCCATAATTCCCCAGTATCTGATTTTACATTGATACACGTTGGTTCTATTCCTCCATAATCTCCGTTTTGGGTTGATACTATAGAGTTTGTTCCATTTATGCTAACAACTTTCCAAGTCTTTCCTCCATCACAAGAGCGGTATAAGCTACTATCTCCTTGATAAGTATAACTACTTCCACCAGCATATACGATATTTGGATTGTTTGGGTCTACAGCGACACAACGAATACGTCTTTCGCAATAATTAGAACCTATTTGATCTTTTGTTGGTGCTCCTTCATATTGTAACATTTTTGGTATATTTTCTGTTATATTGGTTACTGTGTTTCCATTATCTGTTATTACTGATAGCTGTGTCCAACCCCAAGCTACATATAATTTATCATTTTTTGTGTCATAGCTCAAAGTTTCTAAGTATGGTGATGTTACCCATTTATTTAAGCTTTCTTTATTATATTTTTGCCATGTTGCTCCATCATCATCTGAATACATAACCCAACCAGTAAAATCATTTATTCCAAATAATCTTCCTGTTTTGGCATCATGTGTGTATACTCCTGTAACTAATACTTCACCATTTTTATCTACCATGTTTGACCAAGTATAGCCACCATCTGTTGACCTTAGATTAGCACAGAATAATATGTTTTTATCTTTTAATGATTGATAACTACTATAATTTCTTTGTTGTAATAGTCTGTTGTCTTTTCCAGCAGTTAAAGCATAGGCTTCATTGCCAAGATAAGATGTATGTGTTTTTCCTCCATCATGTGTGATTGTTAGATATTTTGTACTTGTCCAGTTTTCTGAAACTCCACCAAAATAGGTTAATTCATCAGCAGCATAACCTGCATAAATGAAAGCACTATTCCATTTATCTGAATTTGTACTTTTGGCACTTAAATCAACGTATTTCCATGTTTTTCCTCCATCTAATGTTACCACTCCATTATAATCTTGTGAACTTAGATATATTATGTTTGAATTATATAAATTGAAATGCCATTTTCCTCCTACTAACATAGCATTTAAGCCATTTGCATCCCATCTAAATTCTTTTCCACTATTATATGAAGATGATATCCAGTCATTTTGGAAGTCCCATACTCTATTTGGATCTGTTACACTCCATATAAAATTTGGTACTCTTTCCATCATAGAAAGAGTATTACGCATAAAATTATATTTTGCATTATATGTACTTTTATTCCAGCTTTTTCCTCCATCTGTTGTATAATATATATCACCTTTTATGTTGTAATAGCCATTTTTCATTAATTCTTCGCCAAAATACATTATCATGTTATTGTTGTCTACTGGACTTACTTTTAAGTTTTGAGGATGTCGATTTTGAATTATTGGGAAATTATTGTTTTGTATTTGTTGAAATGTATTTCCATCATCTTCACTGTAAAATACGCCATTGTCTGTTGTATAATATATTTTTACTGTATTTTCTTTTTTTACTATATCTAACCCTAAAATATATTCAGAGTTTATTTTATTAAAGGTTGCTCCCTTATCTTTACTTATATATAAACCATCTTCTTTAGCAACAAACACTGTTCCCGTTACTGGATTTACTTTTATAATACCATCATATAAGGTATTGCTAACCATATTCCAAGTGTTTCCTCCATCTTGTGTTTTATATAAACCTGCTTTTGTACAAGCTGTTTTTCCGTCTGTATAACTATCTGAAATTGTATTTGTTAGTTCTAATCCACTTCTATTTGTAAATTCTTTTTTATAAATAAGTGAAACATAAGCTATTTTTGAATAGCCTAAATCAGCGTCATAAGATGATGCATCATATGCCATATTTTCAGAGACATCTCTATAACCACATACCATAAAATTTTGTTTAAAACTCCATGTTTCTCCTCCATCTTCTGAAAGGTGAATTCCTGTTGTGTATTGTGGTGAACCGTTTACTCCAAATACAATTACTCTATTACTATTATTAGGGTCTACTATTATATCTGATGCCCCTGAGGCAGTAAAATTTTTCATTGATTTGTCCCAAGTTTTTCCATTATCTTTTGAACGATATAATCCTCCTACATCTGTTCCATAAAATAAGTATTTTCCATCACTTGATGTTGCTATACTAAGTGGCCATTGACATCCTTCTCCTCCTAATGTGACTTCTTCATTTTGTAATAATTCTTTTGATACTATTGGTATATTTTTCCAATAACTAGTTCCTTTTTTATTATCAACATCTAAATTGTTGTAGTCTGTAGAGTCTGCTAAACTTTGGCAGGCAAAGATTAGTATTATTGTTATTAATATGTTTATTATTATTACTTTTATTTTTAGATTTTTCATAATTTTCCCTAACTTTCTTTTATTTTCAATTTTGTTCTTATTATTTGGTAAGCAACTATATTTTATCATATATAAAATATGTTTTTCAACTTTTTGAGATAAAAATAAGACCTAAATAGTAAATCTATTTAAGTCTTATTTTGTTTAATCATATTAAATTAAATTGCTTTTAATATGGTTTCAAAAGCTTTCTTTCTTGGTCCTATGTTATCTTTTTCTTCTGGACTAAGTTCAGAAAGTGTTTTGTCGTAACCTTTTGCTTTGAAATATTGGTCAAATCCAAATTCTCTTTGACCTGCACACTGACACATATCTCCATCTAATTTCTCTTCTACATATATGGTTCTTTCATTATCTATAAAAGCCATTGCAGTAACCCAATGTGCAGTAGTATCTTTATTTTCACTCTCTGCCATAAGGTCTAAAATTATAGGATATAGTTCACTTGGTTTGTCTACATTTACATTTGAACCTGGACAAAGTTTTTCTAGGCAACGTTTGGTGTAAACACCTGGATAACCTTCTAAGGCATCTATTTCAATTCCAGAATCTTCAGCAATTACTGGCATTTTTAATTTTTCTGCCCAATATTTGGCTTTTATTGTTGCATTTTCCAAAAATGTTTTTCCCGTTTCCTCTGCTTGAGGTAGATTTGTTGCTTCTGATATGTCTTTTAAGCAAACTATTTTAATGTTATCTGATGCCATTCTTTGCATTTCTTCTGCTTTTTTTGATTACAACTTGCGAAAACTATTTGTTTCATTTTTTCCTCCTTAAATTTTCTTGGAGGTTTAAAACCTCCAAGTTTTTGTATTTTTTGGTTTTGAAAACTAAATACAGTTAATATTATAGCATTTTTTTATGTCAAGTTCAAGGGAATATAATATTTAATTTTCGATACTTTTTGAAAATATTGTAAAATTATAGCTAACTTTATTATTTTTCATCTATCATTATATTTTCCTGTCTTCTTCTATATTCTTCAAATATAGAATTTAATTCATCTTGTGACTTAGGTTCTAAGTTAAAATCTTTATATTTGCTTAACTTATTATATCTTCTCATAAAATGTCCTAGTTGTTTTTCTTTGTCCTCTTTATTGTCTTTTTGATACTCCAAATCAGTCCAATAAACATGATATAAAGTAGACCTAGCTAAAAGAAATTTTCTATATAATTCTACATCATGTAATAATTTAAAACTATCTCCATTAAATTTTTCAGCAATTTTATCTAAAAAATATCTTTCGTCATCTTCTGTATAAGCCATTTGATGTAAATGAAATCCTATATCATAGGCTAAATCTCCTATACATCCTAACTCCCAATCTATAAAAGTAATTTCTCCATTTTTAGATACCATTGCATTTTTCTTATGTCTATCTCCATGTATTACCGATAATTTTCTTTCATCACTTATTTGAGATGTTGATTTATATAATTCTTTTATTATGTCTAAAGAAATACCTAATTTTTTATATATTATTTCTAATTTTTTATAATAGTCTATAAAAATCTTTTCTGTATTTTGACATTGAAAGTTATAAAAACTACCATTGTTATTCCAATTTGCATATTTTAATAATTCACTTCCATCAACAGATGTTAACGCACAAATTTGATTTACTATTTGGTCAATTATTTGTTTTTCAACAGGCTTATGATCTTTGAATTTATCAGCTAATAATTGTCCTTCAATATATTCTTGTATTGAATATTTTTCATTACTATATAGTATTTTAGGACATTTTATTTTATTATTTTGTAATATTTTTATAACTTCCGTTTCTGGAGTAGAACGATAATATTCTACTGTTTGTCCTATTTTTCTTGGATATCTTATTACATATTTTTTATTATCACGAATTAAAATTTTGCATTGTGAACTGCTTGTATTTAATATTTCCATTTTTTATCTCCATATTTCTCCATTAATATGTTTTGTTAGTGCCATTATGAACGCATTTCTTGTTAAATCTATTCTTGTTATTTCATCTCTTGTTAAGAAACTTATTCCACCTTTTCCTTTTCCAGATTCTTTTATATTAAATATTTTATCCATAACTTTTCCAAGTTCTGTTTCTTTTATTTCATTTATGTATTTATCAGGAATAGGAAATCCTTGGCTTGTTCCTACACTTTGAACTCCTTTTGCATCTTCTACAACTACTGCATTTATATCAATCCATTCTCCCAAGAGGTTAGTAATTCCTGCTTCACTTGATATATAAAAATCCGCTTCTATATTGTTGTTTTTAGCATATTTTTTTAAATTTTTTACTCTGTTTTTAGCTCCTTGAAGTATTTCTTCATTTACTGGTTGGTCTCCGACATTTGAGTCTACTGATATTCCTTCTATTTCTACTTTGTCAAAATATTTTTCAAAGGCTTGTTTTGCTCCTTCTATTTTTCCTGGATTTTTTGTTCCTATTAATATTTTCATTTTTTAATTTTATCTCCTATTTTTATTTATTATATTCGTATTCTCTAATTTCGAAATTTTTTATTTTAGCATTTTGTACGTGCCCATCCTCACCAATTCCATTAAAATATGCATTTATTGCTTATTATAATATTCATTTAATGATTTATAGTAAGGTCTTGGAGCATTACCAACTTTATATAGTTCACCCTTTTTTGCATTTTTTATAATATCATGTGCTGGTTCAAAATAAGCATCCATACTATCTGCATAATTTATTATAATTACTTCTAACATTTTTGGAAGAACTAGTGCACCCCACTCACTATATTCATTCATATGGCTTCCTATCATATGAATAACTTGATTTTTAAATTGTTCATCTATTTCATATTCATTTAGATAATTTTCAACAATATGAGTTCCTTCATATGAATGCCCTAATAATGCCATACTATTTCCATTTATAGAATCATAATTTTCTTCTCTAAAATCATTAAAATCGTTACATTTTCCTATATCATGAAGTAAAGCTCCAAAAATAACTAAATCTTTGTCAACTTCTAAATCTGAATATAAGTTGCATATTTCAATAGAATTTCTTGTAACACTATATATATGATATAATAATCCGCCTTTATAAAAATGATGAGAACCCGGTGTTGCTGGTTTATTTAGTAATTTTTCTTTATAATCTGCAAAAGCCTTTTGAGCAACTTCTTTTAATATTGGATTTTTAATTTCATTGCTATAATTAATACATTCATTATATATTTTTTCTAAGTTAATTT
>ERZ837380.1589-NODE-1589-length-27681-cov-6.667089_pt1 | contig 27681 bp, 18 predicted proteins | sample MGYA00519685_ERZ837380 | MGnify/ENA primary metagenome ERZ837380 (study PRJEB31850, sample SAMEA3708817) | human gut metagenome | biome: human gut; feature: human-associated habitat; material: faeces | place: China | collected 2014 ...
ACTGTGTGGACGAACATGATTATAATCAACGTATGCAAATTCTTCTACCTTTTGAAACTATTCGAATGATACGATGTCTTGGAGTTCTTGCTATGGGTGCTCTGATACTAGTACAACATTTTTTTGGGGATCACTCATTTGATGGAGAAACCTTTTTACCCAAGGAATCCTTTTATAATGGTGAGGCTGCGTATTTGTTAAATCAGTCATCTGCTACATGGGGACAGAATTTATCTTCGGAAAATTCGCTCCCAAATCCCTGTGCATCTGACAAGTATAAGGTTTATAAGGGGTGTACCGGATATACCAATGATGCAAGCGAGGCACATCACAATGTCAAGAATGGCTTCTGTACCAATGCCGGATGTGATTATTATGAAAAACCACATTACAATGAAACAGATAGAGTCTACGAGATCAGTAATGCCGGACAACTATATGCCTACGCAGATAATGCACAGACAGTTTATACAAAGGGTGCAAGGCTTACAGCAGATATCGTAGTAAATAAAGGAACATTGATTCAGGAGGATGGTACTCCTGTTGCGAAGACGGATGACATTAGGATGTGGGACGAGGTGTTCAGAACATCTGGATATTCATACAATAACCAAAAGCTTGTATTTGATGGTAACAATCATTCTATCAGCGGACTGTATGCGAACGGAAGCGGACCGCAGGGTTTTGCGTTATATAATTATGGAACGATAAAGAATCTGCAGATTAAGAATTCGGTATTCATATCAACGGATGGCAACGCAGGAGGCATTGTTGCAGGTTTTCCTATTGGACCGGCTGACTATAAGGAGTGTTTGTTGGCGTTTTTACAGTTTGTTTTGGAATTTTGTCGACCGCGAGGGTCAAAAAAAGAGAGGTGTTTTTGTTGCGCAGCAAGGTGCTTTTTGCAAACAGCCTTTGCTATTTCAACACCTGTGTTTTTCCTATGTATTTTCCCATCGTTTCACCTTGTCGTTAAGGAACGGCAGGGCGCCGTACCTATGGCAGAGCGTTATTTTGCATTTCTTCGAATTCTTTTTCCGGAAGATACATCGGGGTCACCTCCTGTATGGAATTATTTGTTCGCGAGAAACAAAAAACGGCCGCACTATGCTTTGTGGCATAGTACGACCGCTTGCGGACGCAGACAGAAAAACCGTCTTGTTATGACGGCTGTGTGCCTTATGTTTTGAAAGTGTACACGGTTGTTAGGGACATCTCCTTGTTTTCATAACTACCTCGCTGTATGGGGGATTCTTTGATTTTATTCTATCCGATGCAAGAGCAACTGTGAAGAGAGCATAAGTTTGATATACACAGTATACATTGCATTCGGTAAAAAATTTGTCGGTTAGGTAGAATGGAGCAAATTTTGTCTGTTTCAGGCGCCGAATGCTTACCCATGGCGGGATTAGGCAAAAAAAGCACAGCGAATGAATATCCGCTGTGCTTAAAAAGGATAGTTTATTTCTGCCGAGAACCTTGTTTAGATGACAAGGCTTCTCCTTATCAGGATTGCTTGTTGTGATTTCATATTTGACTGTTATTACGGCATTGTCAGCCGGCAATTACACCTTCTCGAATTTCTTAATCGGCACAGCGATTTGAGTAATATAATCGGCACTGTTATCGCCTCGGTTGGGTGGTCCCTCTAAATAAACGGAGCGCAACCGTCCTGCGGGTTTAATGCCGTTTTTGCTCACATGTTCCATCAGCACCCGCATGGCCTCGCCGGTTCCCTCATACGGCCCGCGGTAATAAATACACAAGCCGGGGGTTTCCGCAAACTCCATGCGCTCGACCCCGTCAAAGCTCTCGTCCACCGGAATACAGCACATCAAATCAAGAATACCCAGGTCATCCGTCATGCGCACGGTGAACATACGTGCCACCATGGACATTTTTCCGGTTCTGGCGGCGGCGGCGTATATGCGAAGGCCAACTTCGAGATGACCGGCGGCAGCATCACCGGCAACGAAACCAACAGAGGCGGCGGCGTGTATGTGACCGGCAAAGGTAGCTTTACCATGTCCGCGTCCGCCGACGGCCAAAACATCCCCTCCATCACCGGCAATAATGCCACCGAAAACGGCGGCGGCGTGTATGTAGTTGGCAGCAGCAGCACCTTCGAGATGACCGGCGGCACCATCACCGGCAACAATGCCGCCTATGGCGGCGGCGTGTGTGTTAGCAAAAACGGCAGCTTCGAGATGTCTGGCAGTTCCTGCATCACCAACAACAAAGCCGACTCCTACGGTGGCGGCGTGCATATAAGCTACGCCAGCGCCACTTTCACCATGAAGGGTGGCAGCATCACCGGCAACAATGCATACAAATCTGATTACATATCAACCTTCGGCGGCGGCGTGTGTGTGGGCAGCGGTATCTTCACCGTCAGCGGCGAGGTGACCGTCACCGACAATACCAAGGGCGGCACAAAGGGCGCAGACGGCAAGTTCACCGGCGACACGAAGAACAATGTCTATCTTCCCACCGGCAAGACCATCACCATTGGCACCGACAAATTGTCCGAGGGTGCTCAGCTCGGCGTGACTGTGAGCGGAGACTATGGCGATTACCCGTTCACCTCCGGCTGGAATGCCAATATGAGTGACAAAACCCCATCCGACTACTTCATCTCCGATACCGACGGATATGTGGCCAAGTTGAACGGCAGTGAACTGAAAATGGTTACCCATGTGCATAACTGGACTTACACCGCAAGCGGTGATACCATTACCGCAACCTGCAAAAATTGTTCGAATAATAACGGTAACGATTTCAGCGGCGGCAGCGTGACCATTCAGAAACCCGAAAAAACTAAATTTAACGACGGAAAAGATGAAAATGCGAAAGTAGAAAGTGTAGGCTGGTTCGGCAAAGCCCCATCCGTCGCGTATGCGGTCAAGGACGGCAATGCACTGTCGGCTGCCCCTGTGAATGCGGGCACATACACGGCCGGCATTACCCTTGGCAATGTCACTGTCAGTGTGACCTATACCATCAATAAGGCTACGCAGACGGCTCCTACCGGTCTGACAACCAAAGGGGATATTAAGAACAGCGGCACCGGCGAGATTCAGAACACCGCCGAGGACATGGAGTATAACATTTCTGCCAATGCCACCACCGGCTGGATCACTTGCGACAATGGTAGCACCAGGGTCGCCACCGGTACCTACTATGTGCGCTACAAGGAAACCGACAACTACTTAGCAAGCGCCGTTTCTGCCGCGCTGACAGTCAAGGCGCACACACATTCCGGCGGCAATGCGACTTGCCAGAAAAAAGCGGTTTGTGATGGATGCGGGCAGGAATACGGTGAGCTTGGCAACCATAAGTTTACCGAAACGGTTAGCAAAATGTATCTTAAATCGGCTGCGACCTGCCAAAGCCCCGCAGTATATTACAAAAGCTGCCTTGTTTGTGATGAAAAATCCTCCGAGACATTTGAATACGGTGAGAAGGATTTTTCAAATCATATCGGCAATACATATTTAGTGGGACAAAAGGAAGCCACCTGCTACGCAGAAGGCTATACCGGCGATACTTATTGCTCTACCTGTAATCATGAGATAGAAAGAGGAACATCTATTGCGAAAAACGCTCATAACCCTGCGTCGGTTTGGACAACGGATGAAACCGATCACTGGAAAGAGTGTCAGACAGTCGGCTGCGGCAATATCATTGATAAAGCACATCATTCCGGTGGAGAAGCCACCTGTGTGAACAAGGCTATCTGCGAGGTATGCAAGATTGAGTACGGTGATGTAGACGCAACCAACCACAAGAACACCGAAATTCGCGGCGCAACCGATCCCACCTGCTGTGAAGCCGGCTATACCGGCGACAAATGGTGCACCGACTGTAACACTAAAATCGAATCAGGCAGTGAAATTTCCTCAACCGGCAATCATACCGATGTTGACGGCAAGTGGGAATCCGACGGCACAAATCATTGGCATACCTGTTATTTCGGCACAAAGTTTGATATTACGGCGCACAACGGCGGTGAGGCAACCTGCAAATCCCCGGCCGAATGCTCTGAATGCGGACATTCTTACGGACCGCTTGACGCAAACAATCATAAGGGCACAACATATCTAAAGAACCAAAAGGAAGCCACCTGCTTTGAGGAGGGCTATACCGGCGATACTTATTGCAGCGATTGTAATGAGAAAATCGCAGACGGACAGTCCATTGCGAAGAATGCTCATAATCCCGCATCTGTCTGGACTACCAATGAACACGATCATTGGAAGGAGTGTCAGACTGTCGGCTGCGGAAATGTTATAGACAAAGCGGCACACAGCGGTGGTGAGGCTACTTGTGTAAGTAAGGCAGTTTGTGAGGTTTGCAAGGCGCAGTACGGTGATGTAGACGCAACCAACCACAAGCACACCGAAATTCGGGATGCAAAGCCCGCTACCGAGCAGGAAAAGGGCTACACCGGTGACACATGGTGCATCGATTGTAATAAGAAAATTGCAACCGGTTCGGAAATTGCCATGCTTGAGCATAAACTTACATTAGTAGAGGCAAAGGATGCTACCGTAACGGAGCAAGGCAATATAAAGTATTATTATTGCGAAAACTGCGGTAAATATTTTGCGGATGTAGCCGGCACAAAAGAGATTTCTCTTAGCGAAACCGTTATTCAAAAATTTCCTCCTGAGATCATAGAAGGCAATAATGCTACCGTAAACAACGGAGAGAAGAAATCCTTGACATTCCGTTCCAATGCGGCATTTGCCGATTTCATTCGTGTAGAGCTTGACGGCAAAACTCTTGATGAAAAGGATTATACAAAGGCAGAAGGCAGCATTATAGTTACCTTGAATAACAATTTTGTTTCTACACTTTCCGTCGGTGAGCATACGCTCGGAATCGTTTCGGAAAGCGGAACGGCAACTGCAAAGTTCACGGTGAAAGCGTCCGAGATTCCGAACGAATCTCCCAAAACAGGAGATGACAACATGGTTGCCGTCTGGAGCTTTGCGGCGGTGCTCTCACTTGCTGTTCTCGGTTTCACTACCGTAGTATCAAAGAAAAAGCGAGCAAAATAAAAAGAATTGCGGCGGCAACGTAACTATACGCTGCCGCTGCAATTTTATATGGAGAGGGTTTTTATGGCAAAAGAATATTTATATAAAGCCTACGGCAGCAAGCTTGCTGCGCTGAATAAGCGGCGTAAAAAAAAGCGTAATACCATGAAGAAAGCAATGCTTTCGGCGGCGATAATAATCACTGTTGCGGCAGCTGTAATTTTAATTATTGCCCAATTCGGTAAAAAATCAAATGAATTGGTCGGCACCTGGAGATATGATGAGCATACGCAATATGTTTTTGAAAAGGACGGTACAGGCAAATTACTTGCCGATGATGTGACATATTCTTATGCCTACACCGTCAAGGGTAAAAAGCTCATCCTCGATTTTACAGAGGATATTGTCCGCGATTGCGATTATACCTTTTCGGTAAACGGAACCGCCTTAACACTTATCGGCGGTACAGGAACCGATGGCGGTAGCTACAAACTTAACAAAGAGTAAATGAGCAAATAACCAAAGGAGCCTTCAAACGGAACAAACAGTCAAAAAAACAGCACAAGCGGTAAAAAAATAATTTGATTTAACTCTTTCACAGCAGAAAGAAAAAAGGCAGCGGCGGTGAATGTGATTTCGCCGTTGCCTTTTGATAACAAGCTGTTTGCTGCGGCTTAATGGAACATTACTGTTTTTCTTTTCTGCTGATATATCTTTTCAGTTGGGTAGTTCACTTTCTCCTTCCACCGTGACAGGTGGCACCTGTCACCGAATGGGCGCAGTTGCCCCTTGGCGGAAAAATTCCTTGAAAAACTGTTCTTTTGAAGGTTATGTAAAAGGAGCAAAGTATGCAGGGGGAATCGCCGCAGTCGGCCATAAAATAAGCAAAAGCAGGACGCTGGGTTGGTGTAAAGAGCGGTATGTTTGCATGCCATGATAACAGCATAAAAACAGAAGCAGGATATGTTACTGTTGACTATGTAGAATACAAATAATTTATAGAAGAGAGTTCCAGAACCCTGAAATGATTTTAAAATTGATAGGGTTTTGGAGCTTTTTTTCTGTATTATTTGCATTTTTGATTTTTATTTACGTAGACGAAGATAACTGACTGTGTTAATCTTCAAGTAAAGATTATTTTAATAACGGAGGAAAAAAATGGCTAAAAGTTGTTGTAACAAAGCATGTATTGTTCAGGGGGAAAAATATCGTTTTTCGGTGCTTACGCCGTTTATGATGAGAATGGAATATTCAGAGACTGGTGTGTTTGAAGATTTACAGACGCAGACTGTGCTTAACAGGGAATTTCCGGTACCGGAATATTCAGTGACACAAAGTGACGACCGCCTTGAGATAGAGACAGAAGCATTTCATATGATATACGATAAAAAGAAATTTAGTGAAGAAGGACTTTTTATAGATGTAAAATATGATTTTACCAATTACGGTGGAAGGTGGTATTTTGGTGCAAAGACGTATAGTTTTCCGCCTCGGGAGCATAATCTCAAAGGCACAATGAGAACTCTTGACAGGGCTGACGGGGAAGTTGAACTTGAATACGGGCTTATGGATAAGAGTGGAAGGACGTTTTTTGATGACAGCAAATCGTTTGTGTTTGATGAAGAAAATATGCCATCAAAAAGGAAACATGAAGAGATTGATGTTTATTATCTTGCATATGGGCGTGATTATTTTGCGTGTCTGCGTGATTTTTATAAATTATCGGGGGCTGTTCCGCTTCTTCCAAGATACGCTCTTGGAAACTGGTGGAGCAGGTATTGGAAATACAGTGAAGAAAGTTACATTGAGCTGCTGACGGAATTTGAAAAAAGAAATATACCATTTTCCGTTGCTGTTATGGATATGGACTGGCATATAGTCGATGTGCCGATGGAATCTGGCGGCGGATGGACAGGATATACATGGAATAATGATTTATTTCCGAATCCGGAAAGATTTTTGTCATGGTTGCATGAACATAATTATCATGTAACACTTAATGTCCATCCGGCATCAGGTATCCGGAATTTTGAAAAAATGTATAAAGATATGGCAGAGTATCTAGGAATTAATCCTGACAGTAAAAAAACTATAGAGTTTGATATGACTAACAAAGAGTTTGTTGAGGCGTATTTTAAGTTTGTACATCATCCACATGAAAATGCTGGAGTTGATTTCTGGTGGATAGACTGGCAACAGGGCAACAACGGAGGAGCAAGCGGAATTGACCCATTATGGATGCTTAATTATTTTCATTTTAAAGATATGGAAAAAAGAGGCAGAAGAGGACTTATTCTTTCGAGGTATGGCGGACTTGGAAGCCATAGGTATCCGATAGGATTTTCTGGAGATACGATAGTTACATGGAAATCGCTTGAATTTCAGCCTTATTTTACAGCAACGGCATCAAATGTGGGATATACGTGGTGGAGTCATGATATAGGCGGTCATATGAACGGATATAAAGACAACGAGCTTGCATTAAGATGGTATCAGTTTGGTGTGTTTTCACCGATAAACAGGCTTCACAGCAGCTCTAATCCGTTCTGTGGAAAAGAACCATGGAATTATCCTGAGCCATACTGCAGTGATATGGAAAAGATTTTAAGATTCAGGCATGCACTTATTCCATATATGTACACACTTAATTACAGATGTCATTGCGAGCATATTCCTGTAATAATACCAATGTATTATTATTATCCATTTGAGGAGAAAGCATATAGTTATAAAAATCAATATTTTCTTGGTAGTGAAATGCTTGTGTGTCCTGTTACAACAAAGATTGATGAAGATTCACAAAAAAGCGGTGAGGAATGTTTTATACCAGCCGGAATATGGACAGATATATTTACCGGTGATGTATACAATGGCGGTAAAAATGGAAAAAGTCAGATTTTATGTAGAAATCTTCAAAGTATTCCTGTGCTTGGACGTGCAGGTGCAATAATACCGCTTGCTTCGGAATGTGGCAGTAATGATATTATTAATCCGAAAAAAGTTGATGTGGTTATATGTCCAGGTGCATCAAATACATTTGTTATGTACGAAGATTCTGGAGATGGATTTGACTACGAAAAAGGCGAATATGCTTTGACAGAGTTTGTGCTCGACTGGAATGAAGATAAGGCAAAAATAAGCATAGATGTAAGCGGTGACTTATCGGTAATTCCACGAAACAGAAAGTACCGTTTTATATTAAGAGGATTTGCACGTGGTATAAGATTTGAAAATGCAGATAATGCCAAATACGATATAAAAACAAATACATGGACAGTTACATGTAACTGTGATGGTGCGTCAGAGCTTGAAATATTTGCTGATAATGAAGAAAACAATCTTGTATACAACGGTGAAAATGTTAATGATAAAATATATGATTTTCTTCTGCAGGCACAGATGGATAATAATGACAAGAGAAGTATTTACAGATTATTTACATCCGGTGAGAACAAAAATGTTATTATATCAAACATTATGTCTATGAAACTTAATGATAAAGTTACAGCTGCAATTATAGAATATCTTTTGAGATAATGTATAATAATGCAAAAATAAAGTAAAATCTGAGTAAAATTTTATTTTTCTGTTGACATTAAAAAATGATATATTATAGTAAAAAAAGATTTGGATAAGAGTTATCCAACATGCAGACCACATGGTTATATTACATGTTAAGCCTTGCGGACGGGCGGGTCGGTTGCCGAGTGTGACAAGGACACACATTATTGATTGGGTTAGAAGCCCAAGTTTTATAAGTTGATTTTTAAAATTATCATGCGAAGGTGCATATCATCTTGTGAAACGGTCAATAAGAGCGGTAACAGTGACTTACTTGGATAAACTCTGAAAGGTCAGAATCTCAGTGCTTTGTATATATGAAGTAATATGTATACGTACATGTACAGGGATTAATAAAAGAATGATTGAATATACCACAGGCGTGATTAATTTAAAATTAATCACGCCTTTTTGTGCCTTACAGCACACATTTTACGTTGGCAGCAAGCCAAAGTCCGTATTTTACGAAAATTTAGAATTTGTATTATACGGAAATCTGGCAACCGTTGCGATAATATAATGGCAGGGAGAGAGGAAATGGATTTAAAAAGACAGGCATCAGCTCCATTGTATGAGGCTATCGAAAGATTCAGGAAAAAAGAATAGTGCCGTTTGATGTTCCGGGACATAAACGTGGCAGAGGCAATCCCGAACTTGTCGATTTACTTGGTGAACGATGTGTGGGAATTGATGTAAATTCAATGAAACCGCTTGATAACCTTTGTCATCCGGTTTCGGTAATAAAAGAGGCAGAAGAACTGACGGCAGATGCGTTTGGTGCAGAGCATGCTTTTTTCATGGTTGGTGGAACAACGCAGGCGGTACAGAATATGGTACTTTCAGTCTGTAAGGCAGGCGATGAGATTATTGTTCCAAGAAATGTTCATAAAAGTGTTATCAATGCATTGATTTTGTGCGGTGCAATACCTGTTTATCTTAACACGGAGATTAATGCAAAGTTAGGAATCGTACTCGGAGTAACCGTAGAACAGGTTGAAAAGACGATTCAGGAGCACCCGCGGGCAGTAGCGGTTCTTGTAAATAATCCGACATATTACGGAATATGCTCTGACATAAAGGGAATATGTGACATAGCTCATTCATACGGATTGAAAGTGCTTGCTGATGAAGCACATGGAACACATCTTTATTTCGGGGATAATCTTCCAATGAATTCCATGAAAGCGGGAGCGGACATGGCAGCTATATCAATGCACAAATCCGGTGGTTCGCTTACACAGAGTTCAATTCTTCTGACGAATAACGGAATGAATGCGGATTATGTTCAGACAATTATCAATATCACGCAGACCACAAGTGCATCGTATCTTCTTATGACGAGCCTTGATATATCAAGGCGTAATCTTGCATTAAGGGGAAGGCAGTCATTTGCAAAAGTGAGCGAGTGGTCACAGTATGCAAGGGATGAAATTAATTCAATAGGCGGTTATTATGCTTATGGTAAAGAGCTTGTAAACGGAGGTACGGTATATGATTATGATGTCACAAAGCTGTGCGTGTATACAAGAGATATAGGACTTGACGGAATAGAGGTCTATGACATTTTAAGGGATGAATATGATATCCAGATTGAGTTTGGTGATATAGGAAATATTATGGCATACATTTCAATTGGAGACAGGATTCAGGATATTGAGCGTCTTGTCGGTGCACTCGCCGAAATAAGCCGTATTTACTCAAAAGAAGAGAAAAGATTTGAGGTAGACAGGCAGATGCTTCTTCCGAGGGTTCTTGCATCTCCGCAGGAAGCTTTTTACGCCGAAAAAATAAAAATGCCTATACGCGATACGAAAGGTCATATTTCAGGTGAATTTGTAATGGCATATCCGCCTGGAATACCGATACTGGCACCGGGTGAGGAAATTACGGAAGAAATTATTGATTACATACAATATTCCGTTGAAAAAGGATGTTCAATGCAGGGAATGGAAGATTCGGCTCTTGAATATCTGAATGTATTAAAAATATAAAAAATAAATGTAATATAAAAAATAAACAATGTATAATTTGGAGGGCAATATGGAATTTTGGTTTTCGGAGCTGCACTCGCCGCATGTTAAGTTTGACATACGTGTGGAAAAGCAGTTATTTTCAGGAAAAAGCGATTATCAGAGGATAGATGTGTTTGAATCGCCTGAATTCGGTAAATTCCTGACACTTAACGGAAGTGTTATATTTTCGGAGCAGGATTGCTTTATTTATAATGAAATGGTTGTGCATGTGCCGATGGCGGTGCACCCTGATGTGAAAAATGTTCTTATCATTGGCGGTGGTGATGGCGGCGTATCAAAAGAATTATTGCAATATGACAATATCGAAAATATAGATATTGTCGAGCAGGACAGCATGTTTGTCGATGTGTGCAAGGAGTATTTCCCGGAGACCTCAATAGGTCTTGATGATGAAAGAGTGCATATATACAATTATGATGCGTTGAGATTTCTCCGCTCGAAAATGAATGAGTATGACCTTATCATAAATGATGCAACTGACCCGTTTGGAGCGTCTGAGGGACTGTTTACAAGAGAATTTTACGGAAGCTGTTACAAGGCGTTAAAAGATGACGGAATACTTGTGTATCAGCACGGAAGTCCATTTTATGACGAGGATGAGGATGCATGCAGGAGCATGCATAAAAAAGTATTTCACACATTTCCGATAAGCAGGGTATATCAGGCACACATACCTACAAGCCCGTCAGGTTACTGGCTTTTCGGTTTTGCTTCAAAGAAGTATCATCCGCTTAAAGATTTTAAGGCAGACGAGTGGAAAAAAAGAGACATATATACAGAATATTACACAACTAATCTTCATACAGGAGCATTTATGCTTCCAAAGTATGTTGAAGAATTATTAGAACAGGAGGAAAAATAATGAGCAGAGTATTAGTAATCGGATGTGGAGGCGTTGCCTCAGTTGCAATTCACAAAATATGTCAGGTGAGTGATGTATTTACTGATTTGTGTATTGCGAGCAGGACAGTGAGCAAGTGTGATGTGCTTGCAGAAGAATTAAAGGGAAATACAAAGACAAACATTACAACAGCAAAGGTTGATGCGGATAACACAGATGAGGTTATTGCATTGATAAATAAATTCAAGCCTGATGTTGTTCTTAATGTTGCACTTCCGTATCAGGATTTAACGATTATGGATGCATGTCTTGCATGCAAAGTTCCTTATGTTGACACTGCAAATTATGAGTGTGAGGATACGGATAATCCTGAGTGGAGAAAGGTGTATGAGGAAAGATGCAAACGCCTCGGTTTTACAGCATATTTTGACTATTCCTGGCAGTGGGCTTACAGGGAAAAATATAAAGAGGCAGGAATTACGGGACTTTTGGGAACTGGTTTTGACCCAGGGGTTACAAGTGTATTTACAGCATATGCACAGAAACACTATTTCGATGAAATACATACAATAGATATTCTCGACTGCAACGGTGGCGATCACGGTTATCCTTTTGCAACAAACTTTAATCCTGAAATAAATCTGAGGGAAGTTTCTGCACCGGGTTCTTATTGGGAAGACGGACACTGGGTTGAGATTCCGCCTATGTCAATCAAGCGTGAATATGATTTTGAGGGCGTAGGAATGAAGGATATGTATCTTTTGCACCATGAAGAAATAGAAGCACTTGCCGCAAATATTCCTCATGTTAAGAGAATCCGTTTCTTTATGACATTCGGACAGAGTTATCTTACACACATGAAATGCCTCGAAAATGTAGGTATGTTAAGAACAGATCCTGTTGAATTTAACGGTCAGCAGATAGTTCCTATACAGTTTTTAAAAGCACTTCTTCCAGATCCTGCTTCCCTCGGTCCAAGAACAGTCGGAAAGACTAATATTGGCTGTATATTTACGGGAATTAAGGACGGAAAAGAAAGAAAAATATATATTTACAATGTATGCGACCATCAGGAGTGTTACAGAGAAGTCGGTTCACAGGCTATTTCTTATACGACAGGTGTTCCTGCGATGATTGGAACAATGCTTGTTGCAAAAGGAGTATGGAATAAACCGGGAGTATTTACGACAGATGAGTTTGATCCTGATCCATATATGGACGCACTTAACAAATACGGACTTCCATGGAAAGTTGACGAAAATCCCGTACTGGTTGATTGATATTAAAGTGCCGTAAACGGATAATTTTTGCGGATTACAAGGAGAATTATTATGAAATTTGATGAGTTAAAGACACCCGCTTATGTTATTGATGAAAAAAAACTTATACATAATCTTGAAATATTAAAGAGTGTCGAAGAGCATACGGGGTGTCATATACTTCTTGCACAGAAAGCATTTTCATCATATGCGTTGTATCCGCTTATATCGCAATACATAAGCGGAACAACGGCAAGCGGGATTTTTGAGGCAGAACTCGGGCATGAGTGCATGGGAAAAGAAAATCATGTTTTTGCACCTGCATTTACAGATGAAGATATGGATAAACTTGTAAAAATATGTGACCATGTTGTCTTTAACTCAGTAAATCAGCTTATATGCCATAAAGAGAAGTGTATAAATAACAGAGTGAGCTTCGGACTGCGTGTTAATCCTGAGCATTCAACACAGGGAGATCATGCAATATATGATCCATGTGCCCCGGGCAGCAGACTTGGAGTAACAGAAGAAAATCTGAAAAAAGCACTGCAGAAAAATCCTGATGCACTTGCCGGAATGGAGGGTATTCACTTTCATACACTATGTGAGCAGAATTCCGATGATTTAGAGAAAACTCTAAATGTTGTTGAACAAAAATTCGGCTTTCTGCTGCAGTCTGACAGTATAAAATGGGTCAACTTTGGCGGTGGACATCATATAACAAGGGATGATTATGATATAAAAAGGCTTGAAAAGTGCATAAATCATGTTAAAAAAACTTATAATGTGGATGTTTATGTCGAACCCGGAGAGGCTGTTGCATTAAATGCCGGTTATCTTGTAACAACTGTTCTTGATAAGGTGGAAAATGGGATAACAACACTTATACTTGATGCATCAGCGGCATGTCATATGCCGGATGTGCTTGAAATGCCATATGTGCCGCCATTAAGAGATGCCGTAAAGCTTGATGATATCAATGCCGATATATGGGAAAAGCCTGCTGATGGAAGATTCAGGTACAGATTATCGTCATATACATGTCTTGCAGGTGACATAACCGGTGATTATGAGTTTGATTCAGAAGTAAATGCAGGAGACAGGCTTGTATTTGAGGATATGGCAATATATTCAATGGTAAAAAACAATACATTTAACGGAATACCATTGCCGGACATTGCAATTATGGATGTAAATGGTGATTGCAGGTTATGGAAACATTTTGATTACGATGAGTTTAAAAGGAGATTGTAAATTGGGTGAATTATTACGTAATCCAGCTTACGACGGATTTCGTATGCCGGCGGAATTTGAGCAGCATCATGGATGTATTATGATTTGGCCTGAAAGACCGGGGTCGTGGGCATATGAAGCAAGAGAGGCGAGAAAGGCATTTTGTTCAGTAGCAGAAGCGATAGGAGAAAGCGAACAGGTTTATATGCTGGTTTCAGAAGAACAGTATGAAAATGCCATTCAAATGCTTTCGGACAAAATAAGATTAGTTATTATTGATTCCGATGATGCATGGGCAAGAGATACAGGACCGACATTTGTCGTAAGCGGCGATGCTGATGTTTCGTATAAAGATAGAATTTTAAGAGGAATTAACTGGAAGTTCAATGCGTGGGGCGGTGAGTATGATGGATTGTATGCTGACTGGAGCAGGGATGATAAGATTGCGATAGAGTTTATGAAGCATTTCGGATGTGATTATTACAATGCAGCACCATTTGTTCTTGAAGGCGGTTCTATACACACAGATGGAGAAGGAACACTTCTTGTTACAGAAAATTGTCTTTTAAGCAAAGGACGCAATCCGGGACTTACAAAGCCACAAATTGAAGAAAAACTTAAAATGTATTGCAATGTCCACAAAATAATATGGCTTCCTTGTGGAATATATAATGACGAAACCAACGAGCATGTGGATAACGTGTGTGCATTTACATCGCCGGGTGAGGTTGTTCTTGCATGGACGGATGACAAAAATGATCCACAGTACGAGATGAGCATGTCATGTCTTAAAGTTCTTGAAAATGAAACAGATGCGAAAGGAAGAAAAATAAAGGTTAGGAAACTTCCAATTCCTTCAAATCATATATGCATAACGGAGTATGACCTTAAAGGACTTGAATTTGAGGACGGTGAGGATGAAAGGGAAGCAGGAGAGAGACTTGCTGCATCATATGTCAATTTTTATATATCAAACAAAGCAGTTATAGTTCCCCAGTTTGGTGATAAAAATGATAAAGCAGCATGTGATATTTTATCGGAGGCATTTCCTGAAAGACAGATAATTCCAGTGTATGCAAGGGATATAATTGTCGGAGGCGGCAATATACACTGCATTACACAGCAGATACCGAAAGCGGAAGGTTTTGACTGATATTATATTTTTGAAAATTTGAGGAGAGATAAAATGCGAAAAGTAAAATACGCAGGCATCCAGATGCAATGCACAAAATCTGTAGAAGAAAATATCGCAAAAGCGGATAAAATGGTTCGCAAAGCAGCATCAGAAGGAGCAAAGATTATTCTTCTGCCAGAGCTTTTTGAAAGACAATATTTCTGTCAGGAAAGAAATTATGATTATTATTTATACGCACGCAGTTTAGAAGAAGATGAAGCGGTTAATCATTTTAAAAAAGTTGCGGCTGAACTTGAAGTTGTGCTTCCGATAAGTTTTTATGAAAAAGATGTAAATGTTTTTTATAATACGACGGCAGTTATCGATGCAGACGGGAGTGTTCTTGGAATTTACCGAAAAACACATATTCCGGATGACCATTATTATCAGGAAAAGTTTTATTTTACACCGGGAGATACAGGCTTTAAGGTGTGGGATACAAGATATGGTAAAATAGGAGTCGGAATATGCTGGGACCAGTGGTTTCCGGAAACTGCGAGAGGAATGGCTGTTCAGGGAGCGGAAATATTATTTTATCCAACAGCGATAGGTTCTGAGCCGATTCTTGAAGTTGACAGTATGCCACACTGGAGAAGATGTATGCAGGGACATGCAGCCTGCAATGTAATTCCTGTTGTCGCTGCTAACAGAATCGGAGAAGAGTATGTAGAGCCATCAGATGAAAATGGCGGACAGAAATCTTCACTTGTATTTTATGGTTCTTCATTTGTCACGGATTCCACAGGAGAAATTGTTATGCAGGCATCGCGTGATAAAGAAGAAATAGTATATGGCGAGTCGGATTTAGATGAAAACCGTGATTTGAGAGTGAGCTGGGGGCTGTTTCGTGACAGACGTCCCCAAATGTATCATTTTTAAATTTTTTTGTCTTGTAAATAATAATAAATGTTTATGATATCACCATGAGCGGACTTGCAAATATAGCTGCAGGGAGCTTATTATAATACAGAAGACAGAAGTTGTGATGACGGTACTTAGTATGCGGCGTCGTATTCTGTCTTCTTTTTTTGCACCATAATTTTGTGTATGCCATAATATAGTTAATAATATTAAGCGTATTGTGTTTTTTTAAAAATAAAACATACAGATAAAAATTGTAATTGTAATTTATGATATTTGCTGTATAATAAATATACAGTAAATTAATTGATACGGTTATAAAGAATGGGGAGAGATGTATGCGAGGAGATATTTTTAAGAAGACATGTGAGTATATTTTGGTATTAATGATGGTTTGTATACTGCTTTTAACAGGATGTTCGGAAAGCAATGATACAGATGAAGATGATATGATTAAAGCTGAAGAATCGTCAGGAATAAGTGATGTCAGTCTTGTAATCGGGAGTGACAATTATGAACCATATAATTACATTGATGAGTCTGGTGAAAATGTTGGTATTGATGTGGATATTGCAAAGGAGGCGTGCCGCAGGCTGGGGATAACACCTGTTTTTAAGCAGATTACATGGGACAGGAAGGATAGCTTTCTTGACAGTAATGAGATTGATTGTCTGTGGGGAAGTTTTACAATGAGCGGAAGAACTGATGATTACAGATGGGCGGGACCATATATGTACAGCCGTCAGGTTATTGTTGTAAGGAAAGACAGAGGAATCAATTCATTTGCCGATTTAAAGGGCAAAAGAATTGCAGTGCAGTCAACATCAAAACCGGAACATATTATATTAAGTGGTGAAGATGATAGAATTCAGGGAGTTTCTGCTGTTTACAGCATGTCTACAATGAGTGAATTGTATGCGAGTCTGAGAAAAGGATATATAGATGCTGCGGCAGGACATGAGGTTGCAATTAAAAGATTTGTTGATACTAACCCGCAGCAGTTTATTATTCTTGATGAGACATTATATAAATCCGAACTTGGAGTTGCATTTAAAAAGGGAAGGTGTGATGATATTCCGGATATACTTAATGATATATTAAAGCAGATGATTGATGATGGAACGATTAAAAAAATTGCTGAATCATATGGAATTAACGCAGATATATCTATGGGGGATAATTAAATGAGAGCTATAAAAAAAGATGAAATAAGCGTTAAGATGGTATATACTGTGACATTTATAGGATTGTTTCTGATATTTGCGGTATATGGTCTTTTTACAGTGTATGATGTACGCAGGACAGAAAAAGCAGCAGACAAAACGCTTCTTTTTGCAAAGGCAAGAATTTTAAGATATGAAGATTATAAAGAAAATGACAAAGTAAAGAGTTTGTACAGACTGCTTGATAAAACGACAGAAGCAGCCAGATGCCTTGACAAAGAAGTATATGATGAAAGTTTTTTCGAGGATTATGTTTATGAACAGAGACTCGGAGGAATATGTATATTTGATTCGGATATGAAGTGTGAATATTTTACTGAGGATTCGGACATATGGTGGAAAAAGATTTCTGACAGTGCTAATATCGATAATAATGTTATTACACAGATTATAGAATACCCATTGAAATCATACATGACAAGAATTGAACTTGATGATGGTGAATATGATATGGCAGCCGTTTCTAGAAGAGATAAAGGTGGAATTGTCATTGCATATGAAAAGAAACAGCCGGGATTTGAAAACAATGGTGATATAACAATGGAATCACTTATAACGGATTTTACATTTGAAAATGATGGAATTGTTTTTATATCGTGTGATGATAAAATTGTTAATTGTAATATTGAAGAATATCAGGGGAAGACTTTAAGCGAATATCAAGATGTTTTTTTTGGAGACTGGAATGATGGTGGCAACAAAATGGTAAAGTTTGGTTTGTCACAGTCTGAGTGGTATGGCAGCAGGATGATATATGGAAGATATGGAATATATGTATTTTTTCCATCATCATCAATTTACAGTGACCGTACAAAAGCGGTTATATTCTGTACGGGTGCATACATAACAATGCTTGTTCTTGCTATGGCAATAAGGCAGCATATACTTTATATAAACACAAGACAGCTTGACAAGCAGTTTCGTATAATCAAGTCGATAAGCAGCATATATTCTGCACTTATTCTTATCGATATTAAGAATGACCAGTGGGAACTTATAAAAATTCCAGAAAAGCTCGATTATATTTTTGACCAGAAACATAACGTAAAACAGATGCTTGAAGACTATACAAGTAACCGGATTATTCCGTCTCAAAGAGATTCTTTCAGAAAGTTTGCAGATATTAATACACTTATGACACGTCTGGAGCAGAGCCGTTATCTTGAATATACTGTTGAAAATATTAACAGCAGATGGTATATGATTGCAGTTGTTCCGCAAAGTTATGATAAAAATGGGCATATAGCTGCTATTCTCATGCTTTTTCGTGATATTACAGAAGAAAAGCTTCGTGAGTTAAAATACCAGCATCAGCTAAAGGCAGCTGCACAGCAGGCAGAAAAGGCAAACGTTGCCAAAACGGATTTCCTTAGGCGTATGAGTCATGATATAAGAACTCCTATTAATGGTATAAGAGGAATGGTTGAAATATGCCGTTTTTATCTGAATGATAGAAAGAAAGCGGAAGAATGTCTTGATAAGATAATGGCGGCATCAGGATTTTTACTTGAATTGGTTAATGATGTTCTGGATATGAATAAGCTTGAATCAGGTGAGATAGTTCTTACAAAAGAGCCATTCTGTCTTTCAAAACTACTGATGGAGGTTGACAGTGTCATAGAAATGCAGGCAAATGAAAGTGGCGTGGATTATATAAAAGCTCCGCTTAATATAGAAAATGACCATCTTATAGGAAGTTCACTTCATATAAAACAGATACTTCAAAATATTGTATCTAATGCTGTAAAGTATAATAAGCGTGGAGGATATGTAAGGGTCAGCTGCACAGAAAACAGGATAGATGAAAAAAATATAATGTTTGAGTTTGTATGTACTGATAATGGACAGGGAATGAGTGAAGATTTTCAGAAAAAAGCATTTGAACCATTCGCACAGGAAAAAACCAGGGTACGCACAACATATGCAGGAACAGGTCTGGGTCTTGCAATATCAAAAAAGCTCACTGTCCAGATGGGAGGAACTATCGAATTTATCAGCAGACAGGGATATGGAACAACATTTTATGTAAAAATACCTTTTGAGATAGATGATTCATATGAAAGCAGACAACAGGAAATAGCTGTAGATGAAAAAATCAGGCTTGATGGAAATAAAATTATTATTGCTGAAGATAATGAGCTTAATATGGAAATTGCAAGATTTATAATAGAAGGAGCCGGTGCACAGGTTATGCCGGCTGTCAATGGGGAAGAAGCTGTTAAAATATTTGAAACATCGCAATATGGAGAGTACAAGGTTGTTCTCATGGATGTTATGATGCCTGTAATGGGTGGACTTGAAGCAGCAAAAAATATAAGAAAAATGGACAGACCGGATGCAAAAACAGTTGCTATGATAGCAATGAGTGCTAATGCCTTTCATGATGATGTTGAGCAGAGCCTTGCAGCGGGAATGAATGTTCACATGGCAAAACCGCTTGATTTTGATAAACTTCTTGCGACAATAAAAGAATATTGCGATAAAAACTGACATGACTATAGTCATAGAATTAGAAGTATAGGAGAATTGAATATATGAAAGATTTGACAAAAGGCAAACCATCTTCGCTTATTTTATCTTTTGCGTTTCCTATTTTTCTTGCAAATCTGTTACAGCTTACGTACAGTCTTGCAGATACAAGGATTGTAGGTTCTTTTCTTGGTGAAGATGCACTTGCAGCTGTTGGCTCGACAAGTACAGTAAGTAATCTTATTATAGGATTTCTGCTTGGACTTGCCAACGGATTTGCAATTATAACTGCACAAAGATTTGGTGCGAAAGATATAAAGGGAATGAAAAAATCTTTTGCGGCATCGATACTTCTTGGAACAGGAATATCAATAGTGCTTACTGTTCTTGGAATGATATTTAAAAATACACTTTTGGGATTTTTAAATGTACCGCATAATCTATATGGTGAAGCGGGTGCATACATATTTATTATAATTGCCGGAATGACGGCAACATTTCTTTATGATTCATGTGCAGCTGTTTTAAGGTCACTGGGTGATACAATAACGCCGCTTATAATACTTCTTGTATCGGTTGCTCTTAATATTACCGGAGATTTATTTTTTGTTGTAGTATTAAAGTCCGGCGTGCGTGGAGCTGCGATAGCAACGGTGCTTGCACAGATTATTGCATTTGTAATATGTTTTGTTTATATGTTTAAAAAATATGAGATACTGCGTCTTACAAAGAGTGATTTTACATCTCTTGATGGTAATCTTGTAAGAAATATGCTGGGCTCAGGTCTTTCAATGGGATTTATGAGTTCACTTGTAAATATTGGTTCACTGACACTTCAGACGGCAATTAACAAGCTTGGACAGGATATAATTGTTGCACATACTGCAGCAAGAAAAATATCAGAGATGTTTATGATAATGTTTACTGTATTTGGGCAGACGATGGCTACTTATTGCGGTCAGAATATGGGGGCCGGAAGAATTGACCGCGTTAAAACAGGAATAAAATCCGCACTTATATATACATGTTCATGGTGTGTGCTTACAGTAATAGCAAGTTATACAATCGGAGACTGGCTTATATATCTTGTTACAGGAAGCAATAATGAAAATGTAATAAGAAATGCGGTGAATTATCTTAAATTTGATACGGTATTTTATTTTGTTACAGCATTTATATGCATACTAAGAAATGCAATGCAGGGGCTTGGTGAACATATAATACCGCTTGTATCAAGTTCTCTGGAAATGGTTGGGAAAATTATAATTGCCGCGACGCTTGTTCCGTGGCTCGGATATGCTGGTGTTATTGTTGCAGAGCCGATAGTATGGTTTATTATGGTAATTCCACTCATTATACAGATATTAAAAATGATTCCGGTACTTGAAAAACAGTATTGCAGTCCTGTATAATAGCTGTCAGATTAACAAATGTTGAAAGGAGATTTCATGAACGAAATCGTAGAATATTTACCTAATATGTATGCCACATTCTGGGCTTTGATTCCGCCACTTGTGGCTATTATACTTGCACTTATAACAAAAGAAGTTTACAGTTCTTTATTTATTGGAATTGTTATGGGTGGTTTATTTTATGGGAATCTTTTCCAGACGGGATTCAGCCTGGAAAAATCTGTTCTTCATATATTTGATGACGGAATTCTTGGAGTTCTTACGGATTCGTATAATGTAGGAATTCTTGTATTTCTTGTTGTACTGGGAATTATGGTAAGCATGATGAATAGGGCTGGCGGTTCTGCTGCATTTGGTGAATGGGCAGGAAAACATATTAAAACAAGAATAGGAGCACAGCTTGCATCTATACTTCTTGGTGTGCTGATATTTATAGATGATTATTTTAACTGTCTTACTGTTGGAAGCGTAATGCGACCTATAACAGATAAACATAATGTATCAAGGGCAAAGCTTGCATATCTTATTGACGCAACGGCAGCACCTGTATGTATCATAGCACCTATATCTTCATGGGCAGCAGCGGTTACCGGATTTGTTCCGGGTGAAGACGGATTTTCAATATTTATCAATGCAATTCCGTATAATTATTACGCGTTGCTCACAATAGTTGCGATGCTTACATTTGTAATATTAAAGGTTGATTTTGGCCCTATGGCAGAGCATGAGGCTAATGCTGTAAATGGAGACCTTTATACAACGGATGACAGACCATATGAGAATGTATCGCAGGATGTGATAAAGGGAAGAGGAAAAGTTATAGATTTAATTTTCCCTATTGTGACATTAATAATATGCTGTGTAATCGGGATGATTTATACAGGAGGATTTTTTAGCGGAACAGGATTTATTGAAGCATTTTCAGGAAGTGATGCTTCAATGGGACTTATGCTTGGCAGCTTTTTTGCACTTATAATAACAATAGCATTTTATTCTGTCAGAAGAGTACTGGGTTTTACAGAGTGCTGTAATTGTATTCCTGAAGGATTTAAAGCGATGGTTCCGGCAATTCTTATTCTTGTATTTGCATGGACATTAAAGTCAATGACAGACAGTCTTGGTGCAAAAGAATATGTTGCATCATTAGTTGAAAATATATCAGGTCCATGGCTTTCGCTGTTCCCGGCAATTATATTTATAATTGGTGCGTTACTCGCATTTGCGACAGGTACGTCATGGGGAACATTTGGTATTCTCATACCTATTGTTGTAGGAACATTTTCAGGAATAAATCATACAATGATGATTATATCAATATCTGCATGTATGGCTGGTGCTGTATGCGGAGATCATTGTTCACCTATTTCCGATACAACCATTATGGCATCGGCTGGAGCACAGTGTAATCACATGAATCATGTATCCACACAGCTTCCGTATGTTATGGTTGTTGCGGTTATATCATGCATGACTTATATACTTGCAGGATTTATTCAAAGTCCGGTAATTCCGCTTATAATAGGAATCGTTCTTATGATTGGAACACTTATAGGAATTAAATATATAACCTCTATTAATTCAAAAAAGAAAGAAATGTAGAAAAGAGGATGCAGTGAAGAATATTAAAGGAAGCTTGATTTTACTGCTGGCAGCTTTTATCTGGGGAACTGCTTTTGTTGCACAAACAAGCGGTTCCCAGAATGTTGGTACATTTACGTTCAATGCAAGCCGTTCCTTTGTAGGAGCGGCATTTCTTGTAATAGTGATAATGGTTGTACATCTGTCGGCAAATAAGAATGTAAAACAGGAAGTAAGATTAGATGAATATGGGTTTAAAACAAAATGGCCGATAACAGGCGGAATTATATGTGGCTGCGTATTATGTGCTGCAATGTCGTTACAGCAATATGGAATAAGCATATATCCTAAGGGAGTGGCAGCATCCGGAAGAGCCGGATTTTTGACGGCAACATATGTTGTTATGGTTGCTGTGTTGACAGCACTTATTGAGAAAAAAATACGTCCTGTAATTGTATTGTCTGTTATTGGATGTATAAGCGGAATGTACCTTTTATGCATGAAAGGTGGGTTTTTAGGTATATATGCGGCGGACATCTGCCTGCTATTATGTGCGGTATGTTTTATGTGCCATATATTTGCGGTAGAACATTTTTCGTCTGAAGACGGAATAAAACTGTCATGTATACAATTTGCAACATGTGCCGTAATATCACTTATTCTGGCATTAGTTTTTGAGAAACCCGATATAGGAAATATTGTAAAAGCAGCAGTTCCAATATTATACGCAGGTGTTATGTCCAATGGAATTGCATATACATTGCAGATAATAGGACAGAAATATACAAAACCGGCGGTTGCATCTATAGTTATGAGTCTTGAATCAGTGTTTGCAGTGCTTGCCGGATGGCTGATTCTGCATGAAGTGTTAAGCATAAGAGAGGCTGTTGGATGTGTGCTTGTGTTTGCGGCAGTTATAATTGCACAGATACCTGAAAAAGAAAAATAAAACATGCAATAGTTTTAAGAGGAATGACATAAATATGAAAAATAAAAAAATATATGTAACAGCAATACTCACTTTATTTAATTTTGTATTTTTAGGAACAGAATATTTATTTGATAATATGATGATGAATCTTGTGGATTCAGATGGAGTTGTTCTTGTACAAAATTATATACTTGGTGCCAGTGTTTTGGGTTTTGTATTGTTTCCGTTTATAAATCGTTATCTGAAAGGATACCTGGAATATGTGGCTGGAATTGTGGCTTCAATAATTGCAGCTGTATCGGTTGCTGTTATTTCAGGACATTCGTCATATGAAATAATGATTATTATAGGATGTATATTTTTTGTATTACTTGGAATAACAGGAAGTGCAGCGATTTATTATTCATCTGTTATTTTAAGGGGAAGTTCACAAATATCATCATATGTTGGAATTGCATATGCGGCAGGTGTATTTTTACAATTTATCAACAATAATATTATAAAAAAAGAAATCGCACAAAAAGCGGTTATAATAGTGTTGGCTGTCAGCCTTATATGGCTTATTATATATCGTAAAAAATTTGCAGAAGAGAAAGATAATGTGGATAAATATGACAGTGCGGATGGATATTTGATTAAAAATAAAATGCTTACAGGTATGCTTCTTGTTATTATGGTTGCACTTATGTCATGTATATTTGTATCTCTTGATAATGCGGTAACACTTGTTCATGCACAGGGAAGTGTTGACATAGGGCAGCTTCCGAGAATACTTCTTGCATTGAGTGGTCTTTGTGCAGGATTTTTATTTGATATACATAATGGACGTTATATGAGCATGATTATGTATTGTATAACTCTTATATCAACATTATGCATAGTCATAATTAATTTCGGTGGGATTTTTATTGCAGGGCTTGTTATATTTTATATATCAGCAGGATTTTTTGCTGTATTTTTTACAGCATCATTTATGAGTTTATCATATAAAATGAAAAATCCTGAATTCTGGGCAGGACTTGGGCGTGCAGTAAATAATCTGTGTGCAGTTATTACATCTGCTGTATCAGTAAAACTTCTCACTTCGGGAAGTAATATGGTTATAACTGTTGTTTCGGTTATATTGTTTGTACTTATAAGTATTGTTATTTTTATATACCTTAATCAGTATTATCCACAAAAACAGGTAGAGAGTGATGAACAGACAGATGAGATTCAAGAAGAAATAATAAGTCCGGAAAAGAAATTTGAACTATTTTGTGAATGTTATTCGCTTACAGAAAGAGAGAAAGAAGTTTTACATGCACTTCTTTTTTCAGATAAGGATGTTCAGGATATAGCAGAGTCACTTTTTATATCAAGAGCGGCTTTATACAGACATATAAGCAGTATCAATCAGAAAACAAATACAAATAAACGTGTGGGTCTTATTCAGTATTATTATGCCTGGAATCCAGTAGAAAATGGATGATTTGTGTATTTGAGACATATGTCAACTTACAAAAAAATGTCGTATGTGATATTAAATTGGTATCATATACGACATTTTTATGCAGAAAAAAGGAGGATATACATGAAAAATTCAAAAAAATATATATCATGGTTTACAGTGCTGATACTGGGACTTGTTTTTACAATGCAGTTTATACCAGCAAAAGGAATAGCAGCATCTGAAGAAAATACAGCTATATCGTTCAGATTTGAGGGAGTGGTTTCGTCATATGAGGAAATGAAAGCACAGGATAATTCGTTTGAAGTCTATGTGAAAGCACAAGGTGATACAGAGTATAAAACGCTTGCACAGGCTGCATCAGACAATAATGGTGTATACAGCCTTAATGCAGAGGTTTCGTCTGTAAGTATTTACATAACATTAAATAAAGACAAGTATATGCTTATGACGGATTTTAATATGTTTGATACAGGCATAAGTAATGCACAGACGCTTACACAAAAGAGAACATATAGTATTCAGATTGATAAAAATGTACTTACGGTAAGCTGGGCATATGATGAGAAAACATATGGAGAAGATGCATGGCTTGAACATGGATGTGCCCAAATTACAGCAATAGAGGACGTAAATGATTTTCATGATATTCCATTTGCCAATAATCCCGGAGATGAAAAAGGCGGACATATTGCGGTTGAAACAGGTAGAAAGGTAACGATAAAGCTTATACCTGATTATGGCTGGCAGGTAGCGGGACTTACGTTAAATGGCGGCGAAAAATTGACACCTGATGATGATAATGTGTCAACATTCACATTTGTAATGGGAGATTCAAATATTCATCTTAAAGGATTATTTGAAAAGGCATCGGACGAGATTAAGATTGATAAGGGAAATAGAGTCAAATCTGTAAGCATTTCCAATGGTGAAAATGCTGTGGCAAGCGGTAATCTTGCACTTACAGTGTCAGATAATGCCTCATATGATTCGCAAAAAGAGCAGGCTGTGGCAGAAGGAGCGGTTTATGTATCAGCTGTTGATTTTACTTTACAGCAGCTTGTGAGTAAAGGAAATGGAAGTGCATGGGTATCTGATGTGACGGAATTTGAAAAGCCTGTTACGCTTAATGTTTCAATAGATGATTATGATGAAAATTATGATTATATTGTTATAAGAAATCATAACGGAGAGATTACAAAGCTTGACACAACTGCAAATGAAGGTACCATATCATTTGAAACGAATAGATTTTCAACATATGTTATTCTTAAAAAAGAAAAAAGTGGTGCAGGTCAGGACAGTAGTGATACAGCAGAAAGCGGTGTTGATGCAGGTATAGGAGAAATAAAAAATAGTATGACAGATTCGCCGGTTACAGGATATGATGATATGGCAGGGTTGTATGTTTGTCTTATGTTTATGTCAGTTCTTGTTTCATCAGCAGTATTAAAGAAAAGTGCAGGGGTATAATGAAGCTGGGTGGATTAAAAAAGGTTTTTAAAATATTTAATAGATTAGTTATAAAATCTAAACAGACATCCGATATAAATAACATAATATTACTATAAAATATTTATTAATGTAGCTATGTGTTAATTTATCATTAGAACAAGGATGTGAAAAGATGAAAATTATTGAAGCACAAAAAATCTATCTGGCAAACAGGAGTGTACTGGTAGAACAGAAAAAAACACTAACAAGTCAACGTGATAAGGCAAAAAAAATGGCGGAACTTACAGGCGATTCTGCATATAGTGATGAAGCTGCATCGCTTGAACTTACATTGAAAGAAACAGAGGATAAGTTTCTGAAGAATCAGGATATTCTTGATAATCTTGCCGAACAGCATTGTAATGTAGCAAATGCAGAAGTAAACAGGCAGATATCTGACCCTGAAACAGGTCTGGCGGCCGAATACGGAAAGATTCTTGAAGTTGCAAGGCGTATAGCAACAGGCGGTAAAGTACCATATAAAGATGAAAAAAAGCTTATGGAGTATTCAGATAAGCTGTATCAGGCAGCAAAATCAGCAGCAATGCTTTTGAAATTAAGAGAAAAGGACAGGAAGAAATACGATTCTTTATGGGAAGATGATGATAAGAAAGAAAATCCTGACCCGGATGAGATTGCGGATAATACCGAGGCATCAGGAGATTTTCCTGAGATATCCGTTGATGTTTCAACAAGTGGCGGCTCGGATTCGTCAGTAGGAGGAACATCTGTTGATATGTCTGAATAAAAAATAATAATACAAATATAGCATTTAAGCTTTGTTAAACAGTATAGGCTTCTTATGGTAATTGCATATTGCAATTACCATAAGAAGCCTTATTTAAAGTTATGTGCTAATTGTTCTTATTTTTAAGTTCTTCAATTATGGCCTCAAGTTTAGCAATTCTGGCATCTGATTGTGCTTTAGCATTTTCAGCCTTGATTCTGGCCTTAGCTTCGTTTTCAGCTCTTTCATTGGCAGCTGTTGCTTCCTGTTTAGCAGCATTTGCTTCCTGTTTAGCGGCATTAACTTCCTGCTTGGCGGCATTAACTTCCTGTTTAGCGGCATCCACTTCCTGTTTAGCGGCATCCACTTCCTGTTTAGCAGCATCCACTTCCT